>Ga0214921_10000314_pt1 | contig 95632 bp, 110 predicted proteins | sample LL1505_MetaG_FD_177992 | JGI IMG/M metagenome (GOLD analysis project Ga0214921, IMG submission 177992) | Freshwater microbial communities from Lake Lanier, Atlanta, Georgia, United States - LL-1505 | ecosystem: Environmental > Aquatic > Freshwater > Lake | place: USA: Georgia | collected... | reverse complement strand
GAGGTGGAGGTGGAGGTGGAGGTGGAGGTGCTGCATGCTTCACCGCCTCCTCAAAGCTTCTCACACCTGCGGGCTACGTGGAGGCGTCTACTTTACGTACAGGCGATATCCTCGTTACCGCCGATGGTCGTCAGGTTCCTATCAAAATGTATACAACTGTCATCAAGGCAGACAAAGAGTCGGCACCTTATTTAATTCCTAAGAATGCGTTAGGTCGCAATGTTCCTGTAGCCGATCTGCGTCTGTCTCCTTGGCACGCAATCTCATTAGGCAAGGGTCTCTGGCAGAAACCGCAGACAGCCTCCGAAATCAATCCAGGATCTGTGATACAATACGATATTGGCAAGAGCGTTCAATACTATCACTTTGAGGCTCCCAATTACTTCACGGACAACTTCATTTGCGAAGGAACGGTTGTAGAATCATTTACTGCAAAACAGTTAATCGGAAAGGAGCGTCCATACACCTGGTCTACAAAGTATAAGGCGTACACACGTAACAGCGGAACTAAAAGCTCAAAGGCATCTACGGGTGCATCACCTTGAAAAGAACAGCATTAGACCAACAATAAAACTTATAAGTATCGTAGCAACAAGTAACCACATACAATTGCGAACAGGCCGGCGTCGAGTTCCAACCTGAACTACACTAGGTGGAGCTACGACGACTTCTACAGGCACAACAATCGTCGGTTCAAATAATTCACCAACAACTGAACGACACATAGGACATACCGTTTTTCTATCATAGAGTTCATAGCACGGCATATGAAAACAAAAATTACATCGGCATTTTACGTTATGGAGGAGGGCTTGGCCTGTATCACCTCCTTCTAAACAAAAAATACATGAATTCATTCTTATGTATAAGAACGAATTTTGTATTTAGACTTAAGGGAAAAATAGAAGTTAGACTGCTGGTCATTTCATTCCGGCAGTCTTTCGCCAACGGGGTCTAATCGATATTCTCATTCTTCTCAACGCGTTCAAAGGCCTCTGCGTCCTCATCCCATACAAGTCCGCGACTAGAACAGGCTTCCACCACAACGCCATCTTCAATCACAAGATTTTGTTTGAAGTAATTGGGCACAACGACCGAATAATAGGTCATTGGTAGACCGTTGCCGTATTGTTGTATCACGGAAGGATTGCGTTTTGCGGCTTGACGAGGCGTTAACCAACGGTCTCCACCGACATGAATTAAATGATCCGGTGATAGACGAACATCCTTGAGTGGTAGTCCTGGTCGAATAGAATTTGCGGGTATATGAAAGGGTGCTTCACGCGTTCCGACTATAGGCAGTACAGTCTTACGAATAGCACGAATTCGCACACATTCGTCTAAATCTGAAATAATGACATCGCCTTCATGGAGATCTTCAATACGCATGTATCCTGTCACCGTCTTTACACGTGTTCCTTCGGTTAAACAGGGCACACTTATATTGTTATATTGGTAGACACCACCGCCTGTTCCCGCTGATGTTGATCCGAAATCGGTGACCGCAAGATATTTTCCACTGTGGAACGAACATGCCATACTCACGTAGGGGTTTGTGTCGTCGGTCGTATTATAATCCTGAAAGCTCATAGAAATCGTATTGGATAGTGTAATACTACCTGTAGTTGGATCCATCGTATAGACTTTTACACCTGAGCCGTTTGTATCCTTATACGCTATGTAACAAATGGTTCCGTCTGAATTCATAGTAGACGCATGATATGTGGTGCCTGATACAGATCCTATAGTTGTACTATTTGCCCAAGTGGTTCCATTATAGTGATATGTTTTAACCGTATTTTTTGTAATGGCTGACACATTGTTGCCATCTCCGCTGATTGCGAAGTCAATAAATGCATCATTCGCAATTGCCCCTTTATCAAACCAGCCAGTCACCGTTGAACCAGTGCTTGACGTGCCACTACCATAAGAAGCCCAGCCAAGAATACCTGTCGTTACACTATATACATTTTCATTGTCGTTGAATAAATAGAACGCACGTGTACCATTATTGTTCAGTTTCATTCCCCATGCCTCTGTATATGCACCTGAAACATAGCCTAAAGTACATCCACGGAAATTAACACCCATATCATTCGTAATAATCACCATCGGATAAGATGCTGCGCCACCTGATTGAGTTGCTCCAAACCCTATAAACCCAAATGTAGAATTACTTAGTGTTGAAATTGCAACACAAGGGTATGAAACATTTGTAACGTAATAAGGAATCTCATTAAACTTATTCACAACAGTCCTATTCGCAAGAGACCCGTTTGGAGTTTGCCATCCGAATGTGCCTCCTGGAGCAGGGTTATTAGCATACTCATAAATTGTTCCATTTGCATAGTCAACCATAATCGCAGAACCATCAAATTTAAAAGCTAGTCCATACATAGTTATTCCGCTCGGTGCATCTCCTCCAGCATTTGTAGTAATATCCGACCACGTCACACCACCATTTATAGATATCCACAAACCACCCGCTTTGTTATCAGCATCATTGTATTTTAACGCATATTGAACTTGTCCGTTTTCACTTACACTAATGCCTTGCCATAGACCCCCTAAACTAGAAAAACTAGGATTGGACATGTTGTGATCGTATATAGGTATAAGAAAATATTTTACTCCGGGTGTTATTTTATATTGACGCTACAATGATTCCCATAGAAAAAATGAAGTTCTTCTCACTGCTGCACCACCCTTACTACCATACGATGTCCACACGTGTGCGTGACTACTGGCTCTCTCATCCAGAATACTGGATTGCGTCAGGAGTACGTCAGTACGAAGCCGACCAAGCCATATATGCGACCTTTAAAGATTATGATTTCACCCAAGAAGACAATTTCGGTATTGTTGTCTACTTGGATCAGTTTCTACGTCACTTCTCACGTGTAGAGCCTTTCTCAGAAACGACGATACAAACCGCCCGTGAAGAAGCGGCCGAGATTGTACGAAATTTCACAACAGACCATATAAAATCCGTTTCTGAACAGGAACTTGTATGGTATCTCATGCCGTGGAAGCATCTTACGCAATGGGAACCGCTCTTTCAAACGATTCATGTCTGGCTTAACGACCGCTCCATTACAGAATATCCCCTTCTCAATAAGTTCTTCATGGATTCCTATCGCAAAGCCTATACAGCGTCCACAGTCGCAGACAATCTTGTTCTCGCAACAACCTCCGCTCCGTACAATCCGGCGGCGATTTGTGAGTCATATCCCGCCCTCTATGCGGCCGCAACAACACCTGAAACTCTCAGAACGTGGCGTGAACTACCGTTTAACACGTCGTCGCTTACAGAGACATTATCGGCGAATGAGCCGATGACCATCAGTTTGAGCGGAGGCGTGGACAGTATGCTTATGGCCGCATTACTAAAGCGAAAGGGAGCCGATGTTATCGCTGCTCACATCGTCTACGGAAATCGCAAAGAATCTGTAGACGAACGAGATTTCATTACAAACTACTGTCAGAAACTAGGCATTCCACTCTATATTTATACAGTGGAATGGCTACGACGTGAGACGACGGATCGTGCGTTTTACGAAGAGATGACACGCTCACTCCGTTTCAGTGTCTATAAAGCTCTTGAACGACCGGTATTCCTCGGTCATATCCAGGAAGATGCTATAGAAAATATATGGACAAACTTCGCACACGGAACACATCTCAACGATTTAATGAAGTTCCACGAAACAAGTATAGAGGATGATGTTCAGATATGCCGTCCCTGGCTGCGTATCCGAAAGTCGCTTATTTACGAAACCGCCGACGCTCTTGCGATTCCCCATCTCAAAAATACGACACCGACATGGTCAAATCGTGGCAAGTTCCGTAACCATTTCTATGCGGCCACGCACGCCCAGTATGGGGAACACGTGGATGAGAAAGTGTTAGAAGTTGCGGAACGTATTCACAAGCAGTCAACTCTTCTGGAACGTCTGTTGTTTCAGCCGATAAGCAATAGTTGGGATCCTATTCAGCGTCGTATCAATATAACACAAGCAGCCTATTTAGAATTGGACGGTGAAGGCTGGTTACGTATTCTTACAGATATCGCTCATAGACGTCTTCATATTGGGAAGCCGACATTTGCGGCCGCCCAAAATTTCGCAGAACGTATTCGTCGCTCAGTAGAGAACGGCCAAATTATTACAATCCGTAGAGACTTTGTTGTACGCATTTGTAAAATAGCCAAGGAGATTTGGCTCGTGGTTAAATAACTAGGCTAACCAGTATTTGACGGTATTTTTTATTCACACTATAATAATGGCCTTGCCGAACGTGTTTGCTTTTTTTGGTCATGGTTCAGAGTGTATGTCTCACGTATTTGGGTCATTCCAAAAGACTGAACATTTACGTTTACCTATTCCAAACGGAAGTGTATATATAACGTTTGTCAGATCCGGTGAATTAAGTTATATATATAACGGGTTAATAAAAGCATTTAAGGATGCAAATAATCGTTTTTATGGTGTTCAAATCGGAAAAATTCTTGCAAACCCGGTGTTGCATATTAATCTTTTCAGGCGATTGTGTCTTGAATATAAATTACCCCAGCCAAAAATACACTGGTCTGGTGCACCAACCTTATCTGGTAGAACATACTTATCGCCATCATTTGGGCCTGGTCTTACTTGGTGGGAAAAGTCTGTTAAAGGTATAACTACATCTGGATTACACCAATTGTACAATGGTGTAGGAAGTATGAATGCTGATTTTATTCCAATACTCCCAGATGAAAATGCCGATAAACATTTATGGGGTCCGAAAGTTTTACGGGCATTCGAGTATTCTATCAATCCAACACCTGCACAAATTAATGATATTGTGAAGAGCGTAACAACATTTCAAGAGTTTCATAATTATTTATTGAAAGTGCCAGAAGGGTCTTTACAAAATGTTTTTGGAGAAAAGCAGGTTTGGTACAATGTTGTTTGTAGGTATCAAAAACCAGCAGATAAACCAGCTCTTACACCTTCATTATCAAATTCTGTAAATGCGGCTGAGCGTGCACGACAAGAGGCGGAACAAATGCGAACAAAACCACGTATATGGACTGAAGATGATGATGAAATTGGAAGCAATGAAGAAAATGAAGAAAATGAAGCGAATGGGGGAGATAACAATAATAACGACGACGCGGAGGATTTACTTAAATTAAACGTGTACGTTGACCATGGATTGGTTGACACATATTACCATAATCTTAATGATAGTATTTTTGAACTGATTATAAATCTCAGACAAGTGTTCGGTCACGATTTAAGTAGTTATGCCTTTCAAGTGGATGATATCCATTTAGAATTAAGAAGTTACTGGAACGACGATGAGACTATAATAACAGATGATTGGAATGTGTTACATTATTTTGTAAAGGAAAAAATCCAAGATTTTAAAATTTATGTTAGAAATAAGAAGTTATCGTTTGATTTAGGTAATGTGAAAGTTTATAATAATTCTTATAATTTTTTAACAGGGTTATGGATAAAACGTCATAATGCGGACAACAATCATGGCAATAATAATAGCAATAATAATAGCAATAATAATAGCAATAATGAATTTATGCGTATTGAAATATCTTTAAACACTAAAGACACAGGTTTATGGTACAATCATAACATGTCTGATAGTATATATGATATGCTTGAAGGTTTATTTAAATTTCTATCAGACGAATATCCGCGTGAAGATATAAAAGATTTTGAGTTTCATCCAAAGGGAGATAATATAGTAGTGGATGATAAGAATGAAGGCACAGTATATAATGTTGCCAATGACAGTTATTTTTTAGTTAAAAGAAAACCATTAACAATCGAATTTGGCGATGCTAGATACTCAAATAATAATAATTCTTTAAAAAATGTATATATGAAATATTATGGTAAATCAAATAATTACGAAGAGAACCACGTAGAGAACAACCTAGAGAACAACCTAGAGAACGACGTAGAGGATGACGAAAATTCAGAATTCGAATTGCTTGTATATAAGTATAGTAAGGATGGAGAAAAGGTATATGTGGACAGTTATTATCATAATATTTACGACAGTGTTTCATATATGATTAAAAATATACAGCGTATTTACGGCAAAAAATTGGATAAATATGAATTCCATTTTATTCAAACTAATATCGTATTAAAAGATTACTGGGATGAACATCAGCGTAATTTTGTTGACGATAAAGATGCAACTGAACTTGTTAAATTGTCTGACTATGATAAATTAGAGAAATTTATAATACATCGAAAGGAACGATCCTATATTATTGACTTAGTCTTGAGAGATGAAACTATTATACCATATACAACCGAAGCAAATAAAACTTCAAAATATCTTGAAGGTCTATGGTTCAAATATATTCGTGAACCGCCGCCGCATGAGGAAAGACCACCGTCGCTACACGAGGAAAGATATGTATGTAGCACAGTCGCAGATGCGTTAGCTACACTGAAACGTTTAGCAATTGAACAATTTGTGGATCCTTCTAGAATTAGCGTACCAAGACCACATATTATAGATTTGCGTAAAGCGTATCATCAACTTACCTTTAGATTTCACCCTGACAAATGGGGTGGTTCAGAAGCCAAACTTCTACTCTTAAGACAGGTATGGGAATGTATACATAAAGCACCCAGTTTTTACGGTGGACGATTTCGTGTGACTCATAAGAAACGTCGTACGAAGGTACGTAGTGCTATTAAAAAGACACGCACAATCATAAGAAAAAACAAATTGCGTAAAACCCGCAAATTATAGATTTAGACCGCCGCTCATTATAAATGAGCGGCTGGGCACACCCATCTCTTTCTTTTTGATATCCACATATAGAATGGCACAACAAGTAGCACTACCACGTTTACCTCCAGGTATGCGAAATGCCAACAGTCGGTGTTATCGTGTGACTCAGCAAGGCGAAGACAATGGTCGGTTTGGCCTTGGTGATCCGATTGAAGGCTGGGGATTTATTAACCTGCGGTTACGGAATCCGGCGAACGGTGCGATATACGTAAAAAATCTACCCGTTGCGGACGCTCAAGAAGTGGATTCCGCAAACTGTGTAGGAATTCCGTTGGGTCATATGTGGGGAGGCCGTAAAACATACAAAAAAAATAAAAAGCGAGTCTCACGAACCCGGCGGCTACGACGAGCACATTAAGCACTCCTTCTCTTCCTTAACAGTCGCCACGGTTGGCTCCACCGTAAACTTCTGTGCGGACGCCGCCGCACGTGTCCGTAGATAATAGATGCCCGTCTTCAACCCACGCCGCCACGCATAGAAATGCATCGACGTGAGTTTACGATAATCCGGATCGCTCAAGAAGAGATTGAGGGACTGCGACTGGCAAATGTAGGGACCACGATCCGCCGCCATATCAATGAGTGCCTTCTGTTTGATTTCCCAGACGGTTCGGAATACAGCTTGAATATCAGCGGGAATCTCCGCAAGTCCCGCCACCGAGCCATTGTTGCGAATAATCGCATCCTTTATTTCAGTTGTCCAGAGACCACGGGCGAGCAACGCACGGACGAGGTGTTTGTTGATGACGATAAATTCACCGGCCAGCGTGCGACGGGTAAAGATATGGGTCGCATAGGGCTCAATACATTCACAATTGCCCAGGATTTGACTGGTGGATGCGGTTGGCATCGGAGCCACAAGAAGAGAATTTCGCAAGCCGATGCGGCTAATATCGTAGGCCAGTCTATCCCAATCGAGCCCGTCATCTTGTAGTGGCGTAACATTCCATAAATCAAATTGAAACTTGCCCTTGGATGCGGGACTGCCTATGTACGTTTCATACACACCCTCCACCGCAGCCAACGCACACGATGAATCCAGAGCCGCATAATACATATGAGCAAAGATACGCTTGTTCAGCACCGCCGCTTCCTCCGACTCCCATGCGAGTCCGAGCATCGCAAAGACATCGGAGAGTCCCTGTACACCGAGACCAATCGGACGATGCCGCATATTGGAGCGAGCCGCTTCGGGAATCGGATAATAGTTAATATCAATTACACGGTTGAGATTCCGAACCACAGTATAAACCACAGAACGGAATTGTGAGAAGTTAAAGATACCGTTGGAAACAAAGGCGGGTAGACTGACCGAAGCAAGATTACAGACCGCCGTTTCCGTTGGCGATGAATATTCGATGATTTCGCAGCAAAGATTGGACGACTTAATCACGCCTAGATTCTGTTGATTAGACTTGAGATTTGCTGCGTCCTTGTACAGTAGATACGGCGTTCCCGTCTCAATCTGCGAATCCAGAATCTGAAACCAAAGTTTCTGGGCTTTGACCGTCTTGCGGCCACGTCCCTCACGCTCATAGCGTTCGTAGAGTTCCTTAAAATCATTGCCGACCACATCCGCCAGACCTGGTGCTTCATTGGGACAGAACAGTGTCCATTCTGCGTTGCTGTCCACACGTTCCATAAATAGATCCGGTACCCATAGTGCGTAGAAGAGATCACGAGCACGCTCTTCCTCAGAACCCGTATTCTTCTTCATCTCCAAGAAATCCTCTACATCGGCGTGCCACGGCTCCAAATACATTGCGAAGGAACCGTTGCGTTTGCCACCGCCCTGGTCAACATAGCGAGCCGTATTGTTGTACACACGAAGCATCGGCACAATACCGTTGCTGATGCCGCCCGTACCCTTAATGAGTGATCCCTGAGCACGAATATTGCTGATGTGGAGACCAATACCGCCGCCGTACTGACTAATCAACGCACAATCTTGGAGGGTGTCGTAGATTCCACGAATAGAATCATCCTTCATCGCAAGCAGGAAACACGAACTCAGTTGAGGGCGTTTCGTCGCTGCATTAAAGAGTGTTGGTGTTGCGTGTGTATAGAACTTTTGCGACATTAAATCGTAGGTCTCAAACGCCTTGGGAAGATCGTTCATCCAGAGACCGAGTGCAACACGCATCCAAAGATGCTGTGGCCGTTCTACAATCGCACGATTCGTATCACGGAGTAGATACGCCCGTTCCAGAGTCTTGAATCCGAAATAATCAAGAAGGAAATCACGATTGTACTGAATACGGGCTTCAATCGCATCCGCATTCGCACGAACAACCGTCATAAATTCAGGTGCAAGAAGGGAAGCAGGACGGTCACTACGGTCTTTAACAGCATCTAGGCGTTCCATAGCGTCAAGGAACCGTGACGGCGTATTCTTTTGGTGATTGCTAATCGCAATTTGAGCCGCCAAATCGGCGTAGTCGGGATGAACCGTTGACCACGAATACGCAAGATTCGCAGTAATCGTATCCAATTCCGTGGTTGTAATACCGTCTACAATACGGGTTAGAACGCCTTGGGCGACTTTTACAATGTTGACAGAGAGTCCCGCCGCCGCCTTTGCGATGCGTTCCTGTACTTTCTCAAATGCCACCTCCTCCTTCCGACCATCACGCTTGGTTACATACATGTTCTGTTCCATTCTGTAAGATTATCACTCGCTTTTGAACGCAGTTCACCGTCAATTTTTTAACACCGTATAAGTAAGGATGTTAGTGTATATAACACTCGGATTCGCTGCGTTCGCAATCGCCATTGTTGCTATGGCGTTTTATGAATTTTACGAAAAACAGCGGCGTGAAGCGTTTGATAACGTGCCGCACGATATATTCCGTGCGAAAGTAACACCTGGTGGAAATGACGAAGCAACACATATGAGTCCAGGTGCGGCCTTTCACGGCGAACGTTTACTGGCGGATGGCACAGTTCCCGCTATGGAAAAATCAGAAGCGTTGTCCAATTGGGGACGTAAGACATCAGAGAACTGCTATCGTTCGGATATTGGTGAGAGTCTCAAAAAGACCCGGAATTTCTTACAACGTACCAATAACTATTCCCGAACTCATCCCGATTCGTGCTCCGCACCGTTACATGAGTTTGTAGGTACATTTTACACACCATCGAACGGTGTAGGAAATATGCCACGTGCCGGCACACATATGCCACCTTCTACGGCGTACTGCTCACCGTCTAGGTCATTATAATTTCAACCTTTCTTAGAACTAAGTAATATGGCAGACCCTCCAACATATTACTTAATGCGTTATTGCGACGGTGGCGAAGGATTCACCGCCTACGCAACTCGTTCCAATATTTTCAATATCCATAATTTCTATCAATATCGCATAGTGCGATACTATCCGTATCCACCGCTAGATCTTACTCCACGCCTTGCCACACTCCAGCGTCGCTGGCGTTTACGTCGTTCTCTGCGTCACTGGTGCAGTCACCCACAGCGTCTTTTTTACCGGTCTCTTCATGGTCGCTATCCTCCTCTTCCACATCATCTTCTCCCCGTTGCGAACATTCTGTACTCGTATCGACGAAGAGTGCCTGAGGCTTGAATCGACCGCTTGTGCGTGCGTCTTCCACTTCCTTCCAAAACTCCACATATGCGGGATATCCGACCGCATCCCACCAACGACGGTTACGAAGTACGGTCTTATTGAACCAATCACGTACAAACCAATAACTCGTCTCGTGTAGAATTACTGGTGTTGCGGGCATCCAGGCCACGCAATCACGCAGACCGTCGTGCGTATTGGGAAAGAGTGGGCTGTAGATGTATTCGTAATCCTCGGGTAGAACCTCTGCATTCGCAGCGACAACGAAAATTTTTCCAATCCAGGGAATTTTGGAACCAGACAGAACAGCAAAGTCAACCTCTGTAGGACGAAATGTCTCACAACGGCACTCCACATATTCAACGGCCTCTACGTCGCAAACTTCGGCTTGTAACTGCATTTGGCAGTAGTAGTCTAGCGGAATCTCGCCGTTAAGGTCACGGCTGATGGGCGACTTAATCTCCACCAGTCGTCCGCACCGGGGCCCATTTGTAATGAGACCATCAGGACTGGCCGCAAGTCGTGCGATGCTCGGATGCCGAATTCGTCCTAGGCCGTCGTATACGCTACCTTCCGCAACGTGCCGTTCGAATAAATCACGTACAACGGGCTCAAATCGCCATCCCCATTTAAGAGCCGTCAAGGCTCCATCTTCAGGCGATAGAAAGACGGTCTGTGAATGTTTCGGTTCCATCGACTCGTCAACGGTGACGATTTGACCGCACTTTTTAGATACAACTAACGCACGCTTCGCAGGTGTGCTATAACAGATCGCTCCGAATTCATGACCTGTTAACAGGTCACGACTCTCACTATGCCATGACGCAGATTTTTGTGTTGTCTGCGGCAAATTCATAAGGCGAGTGACAGACGACATGTTAGGAGTGAGAGATCGGATATGGAGTGTCCGCTGTAGAAGAAAATACTCATAATACAGAGCACGTAGGATAATCATAACATCATTGCGGGCTCGAGAGGATTTAAAGCCGTACTCAAGAAAGCAGGCGGTTGCGTCATTCATTTCCTCGGACATCCACGATGATAGATCCCATTCGTCCATTAGAACAGGTTTGTTATCCTCTAACCAGTCGGATAACCAGGCGGTACACGTAGTGAAGACCATCTCTATTTTGTCATTCATTTTTATTTCCGTCGTCTGTACGTTTCTTTGTAGCCCGCTGCACGTCAATTTTGAATAGGATTTCGTCTCCGTCATTGATTTTACGGAGTCCACGAATCGCGATAATCTTTCCATTTTCATACTGAATTTGCTGTTTTGTATTCAATACTTTTGCGTCATTGGCTTTTACAAGCATTTTGTTCAGAACATCCTTTTCTTCCGCAGTATAACCCGGTTGCTCTTCCGCAAACGCACGAAGTTTTTGGAGACGGATACCGCGTTCAAGGCGTAGCCATGGCTTCGTATTGGATGACGCAGACGACTCGGCTTCAAAAAAATTCGTAAGATTCTTTTCGAACGAACTGTTTTCTGGCAAGGATGCGACAGGAACTGCGGCTTGTGTGGGTTCGGTCACTTGTGTATTTGTGGCTGCATGTAGGGGAGAAATAGCACGCTTTGTATTACGACGAGTGGTCGTCTTTGTACGAAACATTTCTTTCACGTTATGTATTTAAATGGCACATAGCCTTAGACCAAGGGGGCTCTGCCCCCTTTGGAACCCCCAGTTAAGTGGGGCAGAGCCCTGCGTGTCATAACCATTCTAAATTCAGTATCTAACGTTAGAATGGATCCTATTTCCCAGCGTTGGGACGCATATGAAAAAGAGCGACGTTTCGGAAATCCGGTTCTTCACGACCCGACAATTATAACACCCGTCGCCGGCGGCGTTCGTATTCGTCGTGAATATGGTGCTCGTGACGGTATTAATTCACGTGCATGGGATCACTTTCACGCAACACCTCCGACCAATACGTCGAGTCATAATTTAACGCAGGATACACGGAATCCTAAGTACATGGATATGAATCCGATATGTTCTAGAACAAATACAGTGAATTATCGTAATCAACCTGACTATCTATCGCAGAATTCTACGGCTCCGAATACATTTTCCACAAATCCGTATACACAACGGTTGGATGCGGGCGGTTCGGATGCACGAAATATGATTCGAGAACTCCGTTCGGCCGTCACCGAAGACAATCGTGAAACGGCGGTTGAAACAGATCGCTTGCTCGCTCAACGGCAGTTTTACGACCGCTGGCTTCCTGCGGCGGCGGCCGCAGACGCAGCATCCCTACAAGCCTATGAACTATTGCGTCCAAAACAGGATGACTGGCGAAATGCTGGAAAAAATTGAACCATGTTTACGACGGATGACCGTTAGTGGTGTTTTCTATCGTTCTCTTTCCTATTAATCTTTCTATTTCTTTCTTATAACATGCCGTTCGTTTTCCAGGAGGATGCTCTTACATTGAATAAGTTTCTTGATGCGGGCGAGGTATTTATACAGTCGTTCCGAGATTCGCGGCGTTACAGGCGTGCGGCACGTGTTATTGTGCGGCTTCTGTTGGAGAATCGTGACCTACACCATCAGTCGCCGGATCACCCTTTCAATCGGTTCGGTGACTGGGAACGCACCCGTCGCCAGAATATCCAACGGCTTTCTGATGCGGTCATGGAGGAAATTCAGGACACAAACACACGCTCCATTGTGCGAAGTTTCTTCAGCATCAACGGGTCGTGCCGAGAGGATTTCGACATTCTCTTTGATGCGTTCCTAGACTTTGTCGACGAGAGCCTGGATGACGGTGGCGACAATGAGGGAAACGACAATAATAATGTAGGGGGTCAAGGCAATCCTATAATTATCGAATAGGCAATGAAGCCACTCCTTATGCGATAAAAACACCTTATAAAAACCATTTTTCAATGATACAGCCTGGTAGGAAAAAATTGAACGGCATACATGAGATTGTAGGATGGTGTGGGTTCTTTGTTCTTTCTTTCCTTTCTAGCTTTCTTTTCTTTCTCGTAACTATGGAGTCTTCAATTCGCAACACAGATGATGCTCTGAAAGCGAAGCGTATAGCAATACCGTTACAGACGATATGGCGGCAGAAACAGAAACGTTGTTACGGATGTAATGTAGTTCTTAAAGTCGCAACCAATACGTGCGACGCATGCTACGACGAATGGTTGAAGACATTCGGAACCACATTTAATAAAGGTAATGCGGAATGGGAGACGTTCATAATGTCGTGTATTCGCAACAATGTGAGTGTTCTTTAGGAATTGTAATAACTATCTATCATCGTTGTAATAATTTCGGCAAAAATTGACGGCCTTTTTTGACCATCTAGAATTCCTTGGTTTCCTTCGATTTATTTTCCCTTCTCCCTTGTTTAAAGCAAACTTACCTTTCTTCTTTTATAAACATGTCTTCTACCGTTGTTGATTCGCTTACGCCTCCGTACAGCCCTGTCCCGATGGAAGGGAAGACGGAGGCCGTCTCGGATGCCGTGCCGGCCTCCGTACTCAAGGAATACAAGAGTTTCGACGATATGGGTCTCGACGAGAACATTCTTCGCGGTGTCTATTCGGTCGGCTTTGAGAAGCCGAGTCCGATTCAGGAGAAGGCCATTGTGCCTATGATGGGCGGTCGCGATCTGCTCGCACAGGCTCAGTCGGGCACAGGCAAGACGGGCACGTTCGTCATCGGCGGTCTGAGCCGTATTGACTTCTCCAGGAATGAGGTACAGATGGTTGTTATCTCACCGACGCGTGAGCTGGCGGAGCAGACGGCCAATGTCGCCCGTGGTATTGGCACGTACAACAAGATTCGTGTTCACACCGCAACGGGTGGTCCCCCTGTCATGACGGATATTGATGTCCTGTCGCAGAGCAGGGGGCGTGAGCCGCATGTGCCCCACGTCCTCGTCGTTACGCCAGGTCGTTTCTACGATCTGCTCAATCGCAAGACGGTGAGCCCCAGCACAATTCGTGTTCTTGTGCTGGATGAGGCGGATCAGATGCTGGAGTCCCGCTTTCGTGAGCAGATTCACTGCATTCTGTCGCTGGGCTGGCCAGTGACGACGCAGGTTGCACTCCTGAGTGCGACGATGATTCCTGAGCTCGCCGCAGTGGCGAAGTCGCTGCTCAACAACCCTGTTGAGATTCTTCTGGAGCCGGATGAGGTCACGCTTGAGGGCATCAAGCAGTGGTTCGTGGAGGTACCGCGTGAGGAGCACAAGCTCGATACGCTCTGCGATATTTACGACCATCTCAGCATCCAGCAGGCGACGATCTTTGTGAATACGCGTCAGAAGGCCGAGTGGCTGGCCGAGAACATGCGTCGCCGTGGATTCGACCTCAACTACATTCATGGCGATATGGATGTCGGCGAACGGCGGGCACGTATGGCGGACTTCCGTTCGGGCAAGTCACGTGTACTGATTTCCACGGATCTGCTTGCTCGTGGCATTGACGTCCAGCAGATTTCCATTGTCATCAACTACGAGCTGCCTGTACAGCGTGAGAATTACATTCACCGTATTGGCCGGTCGGGTCGTTTCGGCAAGAAGGGTGCGAGCATCAACCTGATTACCGAGCGTGAGCGTCGTGCTCAGCTGGAGATTGAGACGTATTACGAGAAGAAGATTCTCGAGTTGCCGCTCAATCTTGACATCTTCTAAACAATAAAAAACCAATAAAAACAATAAAAAATAAAAAAATTTTTTCGATCTGGCATATTTTCCTTATTTGATTAATCTAAAGTTCTATACGCTTTCCTTTTGCATCAAAACACCAAAGTTCATATTTATAACCAGAATCTATACATGCATTTCCTTTAAGTTCAATATTGTCAGCTTTACATTTATATGTCCAAGTACTCTTCACTTCAATGATCTTATTTTCGTGAGGTATAAATATATCAGGAAAGTAATATCGTTTTTTACTATCTACAACATATTCAATTCGCGGAACATCTTTACGATTTGTTTTTATTTGTTCTTCAGAATATCTCATCAGAAGCTCTTTAAGAGCAAATGGCTCATATCCTTGAACTTTAAGAATTGTCCCTGAAGGCATTACAAATTCTTTATATTTTTTTGCATTCTTTTGTGTGCGTTCCATTACTACAGCATTTTGTGACGGGTGTTCAACACCATATTTTTCTAGATTTGTTTTCTTAATTTTTTCTTTTATCTCATCTGATTCAAATGGATTTTCAACACCATATTTTGACATATTTGTTATTTTTGCTTTTTCTTTAACTTCACTTGATTGTCCAGGATATTCAACGCCTCGCCTTTCAATATTTGTTAGCTTTATTTTTTCTTGAATTGTATCTGATTTACTCACATGTTCAACACCATATTTTAACATATTAGTTTTTTTTATTTTTTCTTTTATTTCATCTGATTCAAATGGGTTTTCTACACCATATTTCTCAATATTTGTTACCCTTATTTTATCTTTCACCTTTTCTGATTTGAGCACACATCTCACACCATATTTGTCTAAACATGTAGTCTGTAATTTATCTTTAATTATATTTGATTGTAATGGATTTTCTACACCATAATTTTCTTTATACGTTTTTACTCTTTTATCTAGAACTTTCTTACTTTGTGTAGGATATTCTACACCAAGTTTTTTAAGATTTGTTGCTTTTGCTTTATCTTTTATTTGTTCTGATGACAATGGATATTCGACACCAAATTTTTCTAGATTTGTTTGTCTTATTTTTTTATTTCTCATTATTTCTGTACAAGTTTTACATCTTGCACCACCATTTTCTACAATAAGTCTAAATACTTTATTAGAATGTGCACCACATTTACAAATATATTCAATTTGTGAATTTATCGATGTTTTAGAATATTCACCAATAAGTATTGCTTCATCACGAGCTATGTTTTCGCGAAGTAAAGCTATAGTATATTTAGGCATTTTAAATTGAGCTTTAGTTATTAAACTTAAATCAATTTTTAATAACTAAGAAAACAAAGAGGAAAGTCAAAATTTCACTACTCTTTTTTATTGTAATTTTTCTTAAGCGTTTTTAAAGTGTTGGGAATATTTCCTGTTATCTTCGTGCCTGTGAGTGTAGAGCCAATACGTCCTACAATATTTCTCGGAAGTACGGAACTATTCAATCCTAGGTGGACGTTGCGGAGTGTGCGAGCTTTGGAGCGTATATTCGCACGACGGGCTCGTTCTGCCAACGCATCTACAATAACTTTACGGTATTTGACTTCCATGGGTGGATTGTACATACTTAATATGTTTAAATAGTCATATACAGTACGACGAATATTGTCACGTTTCGTCTCATCCGCACCGTATTCAATAAGTAAACGAATAAATTCTTGATTTGTTACATTATCACCTTCGTAAGCGTCTACCGACATCATAAGTGGTGTTTTCTTTGATTCATCCATGGTAGCATTCACATCCGCACCGTGATCTAATAAATATTTTGCCTGTTCTACTCTAGCATAGGCGGCAGCCCAGTGAATCGGTCTCATACCAATATTACTTTTGGTATTTACATCAGCTCCGTGAGTAACCAATTCATTTAGAATAGGAATAGACATATTGCCGTTTATGGGTGTAAATCCATCCCTATTACGCACATTGACATCCGCACCACGCTCGATCAATACACGGACATTTTCCAGAATACCTGATCGAACTGCTTTATGTAAGGGCGTTTCTCCATACCCATCTGCTTTATTAACATCAGCTCCGTGCTCTAATAAAAGTTGTATCATCTCAGCATTTGTAGCCATATGTAATGGCAGACTCCCGCTTGGAGACGCACGATTAACATCGGCTCCTTTTTCCAAAAGAAAACGAACAATGTCGTACTGTTTTCCTAATAACGCATCATTGATAGGTAAAACAAGATAACCGTTGCTTGGTAGTGGAAACGCTTCATTCAAATCCATATCAGGATATTTTTCAAGAACACGGCGGACGTCGGGCAATGAACGGTAGTGTACAGCACTACCGAGAGCGATTGCGGCTTCGGATACACCGCCACGCTGCCTCATACGTTTATTCTTTTTAGTATACATTCCTAGTATAGCATACTAAAATGAATAGTAATATTGTAAGAAGTTGTGGTGTACCGGGATAGTCTAACGGCGAGAGGTCTTGCGATTCTTACGCAAAGCCTTGCGGGACGACTTGCGGGACGACTTGCGCAAAGCCTTGCGTGTGCGTGCACCGCCAATCTTCTGGTTGTCCGTATTGAAAATAGGCGTAGACGGGTCAACGCCACCAGGCCAGGTCGTATACGTGTTGTGTGACGATAGAGGAGCCGGTTGTGGCGGCGATTTAATGTACGTGTTCATTCTATGTAGGATGTTGGAAAAAATTGAAGATTTCTATGAATAAAATGGAATGGACGGGGTCACATTCGTAACATAATTTATTTCTTCTTTCTTTCCATGGATATTTCAAAGTACGATTCTGAGGATCACGCCCACACATGGGCGAATATGACAGAGGAGCAGAGAGCAGACGCATGCGACCCGCAGGCGTTAGCACAGTTGAAGGATGCTCTAATGAAAACCAAGAAGATGATTCACAGCATTCCTAAGAAGGAGCGGATAGATGATAAAATAGTGGATATTGTCGCCGATGTCATGATAACGAACGTTCGTAATGGGTCGCAGGATGAGTTTCTTCATCAAATGACACGCTACGTATGCGGCAACAATCTTTACAAGCCGGTCGACAACGTAAACGCAGCGGAATTCGTGCCGTCAACGCCGAAGAAGCAAACAAAAATCGATCCAGTAATCTACCATATTATTCACACAACGCCGGCGAAAAAGGAGCGGCGGGGCGTTGAGTTTCGAGCAATGAAGTTCGACGTTCCGAAGATGATGTCTTTGGTGAACCTCTAACTGACTGAATCCGCATCATCTGACTCCGATGAACTAGCAAGTTCATCACAGTCTATACACATACGAACTGCGTAACAACAACCATCATCGTAATACAGTAAATTGTCTGAAGCACATTGGCCGACAAACCATCGCTTACATTCCGGACATTGTTCGGGCTCATAGTCGTTTTTGTGTTCGTCCTTACATACACACACGATGGTTGCTTCGGTCATTATATTACCTATATTATTCTATGAGACACATCTTTCATTTTTTCTATCAGAGTCGAAAGTTTCGGTCTATCTTCCGGAAAATCGAATATCTTCCGGCAAGGATGCGTTAGACCGACGAACATTTGAACGAGCATCAGAGATGCTCGTTCAAATGATTCTGTCGGGCTATTGACCGTGCGTACCGATTCCAAACCAGCACTTTAGTGCCGGTTTGGAATGTTCGCGGGTCAAAAATTAAAATCGCAGACTTACGTATAAGAGATGTCTCTCCTCCGCACAACGGCTCAGAACAAGACTAACAAACTCGTCGCGTTTACGACATTGGCGAAGTTCTACACATCGACTCAGCTTGCGACAGCGTTCTCGGCGGCGACGCTCCGTGACGGCGATATGTATACGTTTGCGAGCCGCTCGGCGGTGACGACGGGTCTCAGTGCGGCTGCCGCCACTGGTTCCGCACTGGTTGTCGGCGAGTCCCTCAAGGATATCGGTACGAACATCTGGGTCGGTGCCTCCGGTGATGAGAGCCGCATGGTTCAATTCCGTGGTGTTCAGCGTAATGCGGCGTTAGCCGCCGATGATGGTCTAGGTGACTTGGGCTTCGTTGCGGTTGAGGTCAACCTCGACAATGCGGAAAGTGGTACGTTCAAGGTCGGCGTTGCGCGTGTCTAAATTACAAAACCATAAAACCATAAAAACCATAAAAACCATAACAATTTATTATACTTTGAACTGTGTACACTGTACCCATTTCAAAACTCCTTGCGTTAAAAACAAAAAATGATAATCTTTGACATCGTAATCAGCACCACAAATGCAATCTCAGCGGTACAAACAGCGTCTCGAAGATCATTCGCAGTGGCGTTACGATCATGTATTAACGGATGAAGAAGAGCAACATGAAGCACATTTCAACAAGGAAATGATGAGTTCAATTTATCGAGAGAACCCGAACGCAAAGTATAATGATATCTATTGGCTACTCACGGAATGGCGTAAAAACACAGCAATATTGCTAGAGTTACGCAATATTGGTGATAAACATGCATACGATATTATGTTGAGTCACCGAATGATGCTCAATTATTACTTGATTGTCTATCTACAGCGTACAAAGGGTAAACAGATACCATCTACGTCAAAGTCTCTTTGAAGTATTATAGCGTGTATTTATTTTTTTACGCCAAGTAGATATGGTTCACAAAACCCGTAAACGTGGTGCGGGTGTAAACAATGCGAAACCACGCCGTGTATTCGTAGTCAATAGAACACGTCGAGCTCCATTGTCGCCACTCAAGGTTATACGATTACATCCTCCATCTAGAAAAATTCCCACGAATATGTCGTCCAACGAAGTTCGACGCCGTCAATACGATATGCAAACGTACAAACAGAACCGCAAGACCATGCTCAATGACAGCAATGCCCGGAACAACACTCTGAATGAGGAAATATGGCCAGTAAATACAAGCGAATGGTCTACACCACCGATTGGAAATGCGGTAAACCATAATGCGAACGTACATACATTGTTCAAGAAGCCGCATGGATTCAATAGACACGAACATTACCAAAAAATGTGGGGCAATTATTTTAAGGAGGCGTAGCCCCCTTTCTAAAAACCCTCAAAAAATAACATACCCTAACGTAGAATGGACGCAATCTTCCGCACGTACAAGGAAGTTCTCGGATTTCGTGACGATGCGACCGTCGCAGGAATCTTAGCGAACCTCAATCAAAACAAAGCAACAAGCACCTATTTCACAGATTTAGTCCCCACCTTAGAAACAGTGGCGATTGAAAACGGCACTGATATTCGTATTGGACGAGCAAGCAGCAAGAACACCATTTTGCCGGATCCTGTTGCGAAAGGAGCCTTTGGTGAAATCTTTCGGAATACAGCCGGCACAATGATTTACAAGAAGATTCTTATTTCCGGCGTACCTCAATACACCGAATGGATGGTTCGTTCGACATTTTTAGAAGCGTTCATTCAAACCGTCCTCGGTATGGATGCGACCTACGGAAAAAACATTTGCCACGTTCACCGTGTCTTTCGCGCAGCCGAAACGGTTCGTCACAGACCACGTAATAAGAACGCAACTCGTGACATTATACTCTACATTGTAATGGAACCCATTGCGTACACGCTTGGTAATAAATTGGATATGTTATCAAGCGACGGTGATATAACATTCAAGGTCTTATCTCCGTATTTTGCTCAACTTGGGCATGTTCTAGACGGCCTTAAACGCACCTATAATTTTTCACACCGTGATTTACATACGGGTAATGTTATGTTCCGTGACGACGATACGTTAACTCTCATTGATTTTGGAGCAAGTTGTTTTACAATGAATGGTGTTACGTATGCTATCAACCGTGACAATATCCTACATCCCAGTACAAAGAATCTACGCCCTGGTTCAATCGACGCACCATGCGAATCGTATGATATTCTTATGTTCTTAACAGCGTTTGCGGAAGGATATGGTGCGGCTATGCCAGAAAAAGAAAACGAAAAACTATCAAGCATTTTTGAATCGCGTGACAAATCCTTTGATCTGTTGGGTTGGCTGTTCAACATCTTTATGAGTCTCCCTGATGAGGTGAAACCCGACGCAGTGTTTCATATGACATACTATAATTATATTATGGAGAATTGGCCAGCGGATATTAAAGCGAAATTACCGATGATTCCTGGTATTCGACCGGATAATTTCGCAGCACTCAGCGAAGGATTTGGACGTGCTGTGCGGAATCGTGCGGGCGGTGCGACACGCAAGAAACGCCGGTCTTTACGACGCAAAAATTGAAAATTCTAACCTCTCCGCACCCTCCATACGTAATAATGTATTATCATTCTTCCCTCTTTGATTTATATTTAGCGACCTCTGCGATACCGTCAGCGGGTCTCGGAGTGTTCACCAATACATATATTCCACCAAATACATGTATTGACGAATACAAAGGCGACATATATAAATATCGTAACGCAAGTTGTTATATTCTTGAAATTACCGATACGCATTATATCGACGCACGTGACTATCCACGATGTTATATGGCGATGCTGAACGATTGTTCGCATATTACAAAACAATATATCAAAAAGAAAAAGAAGCGGATTGATGTAACACCTGCCGCCTATTACGACGCACACAATCGTACACTCACCATCAATTGTGAATTTCGAATTGATGAGACGAATAAACAGGCGTTCATTTACTCCACGGCGGAGATTCATCCAGGAAGCGAATTGTTCGTCAGTTACGGCGACGAGTATTGGCGGAATCGCTAGACCTACTCCGCACTCATCGTCGAAAACAGCACAGCCGGCGAAATGCGTATACGACATCCCCGTGATAATGCTTGCATATGAAACGACCTATGCTCACAGTCCTCATTCCGCACATCCAGCCATCCACACGGAATGAATGCAATCGACGATTTGTTGGAAGCAAAGGTCTCTTTTTTGAGTTCATCCGGTATTAAATCCATGCGAAGTTTTCCGTCGTACACACAATCTAGAAACGCCGCCGTCCGATATATCGCAAATCCATTAAATGCGGATTCGCACTCTAACAATTCGCCGTCAGTCAACTCACGCAAACGACGTTCAACGCACTCGGTCATATCCTCATACACCTTTGGATAATTGGGAAAATGAATGAAACTTACGCAATACGGACGAAGCGATAACGCCCAAATATCGTAATACGGATCTGTTCGGAATGAAAGAGCGTCCCAGTGATCCGCACGAGCCAAAGCGGACTTCAATACATCTGGCCGCATATCTCCCGCACAGACGTCGTCGCAATCCATCATAATAAAGTATTCATAGGACGGACACGATGACCGAATAAAGTCCAAACATTTATTGCGTCCACGCGCAATTCGGTGCGTGCGAAATGGACTGCGATAGTCATTGTTTTGATAGATAGTTATATTGCTATGTTCCACAACAGCCTTGTTCAAAATCGCAAGAGTATTATCGTTAGAATTATCGTAATATAGAAAAATCTTGTAATCGTCAAACAAGTCGCCAATCGTATACATATTTTTTAGAACATACTCCAAATAATATCCGCAGTTTTTGACTGTTCCGCAGATACAGACACGCATTTAGAGTTCTTACTTGACAAACGGTTTATATAGCCCCGCCGTTGGTATAAAAATTGAGGGTCGGCGGAATCACGAATTCGTGCGAATTAAGTTCCCTAAATAAAGTATGCCCGCCGCCGTCCACGAATGTTCTGTTTGCCACGAAGTCTTTGGTCAAAAAGGCCATCTGGAGGATCATCGCCGCCGCAAAATTCCGTGCGAGCCGGCCGCACAGCCACCGTCGTTGACCGACGTTGTTGCGTCCCTTCGTAGACAGTTGGACGTACTTCAATCACGGCTGACTGAATTGGAGTCCGCAGTCGAGACAATGGGGGCGTCTCTGGGTGTTCGCAGTGCGACCGCAATTAGTCTGTTTAGCGGTGCGGGAGGCGATACATGCGGTCTGAAGCGAGCCGGATATAGCGTGGTTGCGTACAATGAATTCAATGAGCCCGCAATCCTTACGCATGACGCAGTCTTTCCGGAATCCGTTCGCATTGTGAATCCGGCGGATGGAAACAACGATATTAAGAAAATTCCGGATTCTGTGTTTGAAGCCTATCGTGGCCGTGTGAAGTTAGTGTTTGCGGGGTTTCCTTGTTTCGTGGCAGGAACACGTGTTCTCACGAATCGTGGTTATATGCCCATAGAAGATGTTACGCTCGCAGATACTCTTATGACGCACACTGGCAAATTTCAACGTATTATTAATCTTCAACACAAGGTATATGATGAAAATCTATATGATATTCGTATCAAATATCATCCTGAGATTATAACGACAACAAATGAGCATCCATTTTATGTGCGTTCACGTGAACGCACCTGGGATAATAGCAATCGCAAATACAAAAACTCATTTGGTGAACCATGTTGGAAGTCCGCAAAAAATCTAACAATGGATGATTATTTCGGAATGGCTATAAACTACAAGGAAACTATACCCGAGTTTACATTTCATAAGAAAGTAAATAATTCTCGTACGGATAGTATAAATCTAAAGTTAGATGATCCGGATCAGTGGTTTATGATGGGATACTTTCTTGGTGATGGATGGATTGAAGAAACACTTAAACAAAATGGAAAACCAACGAATAAGATTCGCTTTGCTGTAAACACTCGCGACAAGGAAACTGTGCTACCACGACTTCAGAAAGTGCTTCCTATAACAGACAAGCACTGCTCTACAGGATTATGTGATAAATATGGGTGTGCTGACTTTGTTTGGCATACATTATTGAAAGCCTTTGGTAAGTACGCACATGGAAAAGTTATACCGGAATGGATTCAAGACGCACCTATCGCTTTTATTCGTGAATTTATTAACGGTTATCATGCGGCAGATGGATGTGTCCATGGTAGAGAAATACGTTTTACAACAGTAAGTTACAATATAGCATTCGGCATTCAGCGTTTGTATTTGAAACTTGGACATATCGTATCAATACAAAAGGATAATCGTCCTAAAACGTGTACAATCCAAGGCCGGTTAGTTAATCAGCGAAATACATACACTATCTCTGTGGTGATGGAAAAAGAACGTAAGGTTGCTTCTTTCATAGAGGGGAATTATGTTTGGATGGCACCTGTATCAATTCAATCACACATCACTTCTCCTGTCGATGTATACAATTTTGAAGTTGATGAAGACAATAGTTATATTGTAGACAATACAATTGTCCACAATTGTCAGGGATTCAGTCACGCCGGCAAAAAGAAACACGACGATGCGCGTAATGAACTCGTCCACGAATTTGCCCGTGTCGCCCGTATTGTTCAACCAGAGTGGATTATTGGCGAAAACGTGAAGGGCTTGCTCGCCCGCAAAGGTAAAGACCCGCATGAGCCAGCGGACGCTCCGCTGCGACCCGTGATTCATATCATTCGTGACCTGTTTGAACGCGAAGGATATAAGATTACCTACAAAGTCATTGATGTGACCGAAATCGGTGTTCCCCAACATCGAAAGCGACTCATCATTGTCGGTCATCGTGGCACACTCTATCCGCATATGCCGTGGGAATCACTGGAGCCCGCATCTACGCCGACGCACTCTACGATTCGGTCGTTCCTAGAGCCGCATCTTTGCGGTGCGATAGAACTGCCTGCTCTCTACGCTCCACAGAGTCAACCAACGAATTATTGGATTCCGACGACCGAAACGGTGACAACGGGTACACCGCATCCAAATATGCTTCTGCTTGCGAAGGGTATTCGGAATCCGTCCAGCAAGGAGAAAGAGGCGGATCCAACACTTACTGGTAAGATAGTTGAACCTGCGGGTCTCATTAGTTACGGTGTTCGCAAAGGCAGCCATCACGGAATGGTGCTCAATCCGGATGCGGCGTGTAATACAATTATTAGCACCTACAATCTATGCCCACGCCTCTTCGTAGGACTGTACAATGCGGCGACTCGCAAATATTATATTCGGTGTATGACACCGAAGGAACTCGGACAAATTCAAGGATTTCCAGCCGATTACAAGTGGCGAGGCACTGAAAAAGCGCAAATCGCACAGATAGGCAACGCAGTACCACCACCACTCGCAGAACGAATTGTAAGGAGTTTGAGTCGTGTTGAATTCAAGTCAACGCAACAAGATATACATTCGTCCGTAGACGATGACAGCGATAGCGACTAGCGTAAGTCGAGACGTAGATTGCTGAATCCGGCACCCTTTCCCCACCGCAACAACCCTCCAAACGTAAATCCGCCCGCACAACGAAACTCCAGTTCAATGTCTCTATGTTTTTTCACGACGACCTCGTCAATGTGTGTAATTGTAAATTTCGGATACCACGCACATGTAAATTCGCCATTGAGATCTCCACGAATGGTGAGCCAGTAGTCTTTTTGTTCGAGAGCCTTGTTCGCAATGGTGAGCACTTCTGTTTTGAGCGTCTCAATATCTGCGGGCGTTATCTCAAGAGCGGCGTTCACCGCCTCACGTTTATCCAGCAGGCTCGCTTTCGCACCACGAGCCGCACGAACCGTCTGCTTGAGTTCTTGACCAAACGCCGTTTTCGGATCGCCTTGTACTTTTGCGTCCTGTGCGAACCATTCGTCAAATGTGGGAATGGGCGCAGAGATATGAAATTCGTCCGTCAATCGGCGAGACGCAATATGTGTATCGTACCACGTGCGTGCGTATTTTCGTGCGAGGCTATATTGTTCCGCACCGCCGTTGTGAAACTGTACACCGGCCGCCCACGGAGTGTCGCTCTCCGCAATAGCATGGTACTCGTGTCCGCCCTTGTGTTCGACGTGTTTCCAGTCATAGACGCCATCGTGGCGAACTAAAATATCAAAGTCGTAGTGTGTGCCACGATTGGTGCCGGCACGTTCTCGTGCGTCCACTAGTTCATATCCAGGAAATCTGGTTGCGAATGCGTTTAGAATGACACGCCCACCTACAGACGGTATGCGAATGCTCTCCAGAATGTTCGCAATATCCTGTACTTCGTTCGCTCCTGCGTTATCCCGTGTTCGAGCCGCCATAGCTCGGTTTACTTTTTTACGAAGATCCGCTATTTCAAGCGTCAATTCTTCTATGCGTTTGGAAAGAGATTCGGCGGATGCCATGAATGAATAGTAATTATATGTAAGAAATTTTAGATAGTCGCAGAAATCCTATGTATGTGTAGAAAAAGTTCAATTTTTCTCACAAAAAATTGAATAACGTATTATAATGAGTTCCTCTTGTAGAAAATGTTGCGATCTCTTCTGTCCCTTACGTCTCTATGTGCAGTGGTCGGCCAAGGAGCGGCTGGACAACCTACCATTCTTATGTCTTCACTAACCAATCCCGTGGATGGTAAATATACAATTGGTTATCTGGATCCTCCCAACTCTGGACTATCAACATCAGTATGTAAACAAGTCTCTATGTTTAAGTTTCCGGCCATTGCGTCCGGCACCGCCTCGTCACTCACCCTTTACGCAGTTCCTCCGCAACAAACGACGTCGTGTACGATGCTGTTGACTTTGTATTCGTTTGCTTCGGGGGCAACCATTGGAACTACAGTGACATCTACATTTACGGAAATGGCTATGTCGTCGCCTACAGGCGGCGGTTCGTTGTATACGACTATTCCAATCACATTCAATGTTGCGACGAATGGATGGACACTCGCAGCGGGACAAGAGTACTACATTGGATTCCGCACAGGATCATGGACATCCGATACAACACGTCATTGTAATGTAACTCTTCCGTGGGGAGCCGCCGCAGTGCCGCAATGGGCTGTTGTCACGCAAAATGGACCTGCTGGACAGTTTTGTGGAGCAACGCCATGGACACCGGATATTGTCCGTGATGGAGCAGCGATGATTATGTCGATTTCTGGAGTCGCAGCACCGTCGCCTTCGCCTTCGCCGTCCGCAGTACAGATGAGACCGTCTATGTCTCCAGCAAGAGCGTCCATGTCAGAGACTCAAACTGCTACAGTGACGCAAACCTCTACATCATCGCCTACGACTGCTGCTACCGCTGTCGCAACGGCCACGCAAACCTCTACATCATCGCCTACGACTGCTGCTACCGCTGTCGCAACAGCCACGCAAACCTCAACGGCCACGCAAACCTCAACGGCCACGCAAACCTCAACGGCCACGCAAACCTCTACGACTGCCGCTACCGCAACTGCGACGCAATCCTCAACCTCGTCTCCAACGAAGCAATCGCTCAGTGGACTTGTCAGTGTACCACAACCCGCATCTCCTGAATCATCACCCAGTCTTGCGATTATTGTCGGATCAGTAACTGCTACTGTAGCACTTCTTGGTATGATTATCTTTGCGGTATACGCAATTACAATGAAACATAAAAAGAGCGTTATGACAACCAATCCGTCTATGGGATTTATGAACACTCATACTGGAATCGCACAGAATATTAGTCCAAGTGCGAGAGCAGCCCGTCTGAGTTTGACTGTTTCTGACAAGGATTCGATGTCGTTCCGCCCACTTCAAGTTCGTGTATAAGTCTAAACCCAACTATGATAGTATCTGTAAATGGATTATTTAGAGATGCTACCACGATCCCTCGTCTATGAAACGATTATTGATTATCGCACATCACCCAAGGTGTTTTTATCCGTTGTTATGACGGGTACTGGTACCTTATTTTTTCTGTACGGATTTGGAGTTGGCGAAACAGTTCTGTACACGTTCTTAGCCTACGAGTTCTTAATACGGTTTCTTTTTATGCTGTGGATACTTGTGTATGCGTTTACTGTATAAACCAAAAATTGAGAACCCCGCGCCCGCAATCGCAATCCGATACAAAATGCCCCATTGTGCGTACAGTCCCTGTTCGTCCGACGCTGTTCCTATCGATGGCCAATTTCGTTATTGTGCGACACATCACACTCATATGCTCGAGCAAGACGCAGATTACCGGCGAAGCGTAGAAACGTGGCGTATTACTCCAGAGATGCTTGCAAAGGCCAAGGCGGCGGAGATGGCAGCATCACGTGAGAATATACGTTCACTCGAAGAACTTATCAAATTGTGTGACGCAGAGTCACGTGGCGAAGCCGTGGATCCCAGACTCAAAGAGGAAGTATTCCGTATTCGGTGCGAAAAAGTCCGTTGTTGGACATATTTGCGTGATGTCTACAATGAACTTGTGAGAGCAGCAGACGCACGCAATTACATTTGTCGAAACGCCGAGAGGCGTGAAGAGTCGTCGCGTGTAATGACACACATAGATACTTATTATACAAATGCACTGGATATTGGTCGTGCGAACAATGAGGCGGAAGCTTTTATGAGACAGCTAGAGAGCCAGGGTCGCCTACTTACGGAATTCGGTATGTAAGTTACGTCCATTTGTAATAACAGAGTAGATAGTCAGGAATAATGCCATCTGCGTAGGGGGTTACGAGAATATCGCCACTTCCACAGTAATCAGCAGTCGCTGTATCAATGAGGCCTCCGCTGCTCGCAGTTCCGTGCGTTCCTTTCAGAAACCGGCATTGGAATATCATGGAAAAGTCCGTGTCCTGGCGTACGTCTTTACAATATGACATAGCCGTAGTTACAGAGGGGCTTGCGTAGGTTCCTTTACCGTACACCGCAACCTTACTGTAGTACGGGTCAAAACCGGTGTTGACGATATTCGCCGCTGCCGCCAATGAGGTGCCGTGAAATACATTGATAACGTCAGCGGGTTTCCCACGTTGTACAGAGATAGCAGCACGGCGTGCATCAAATGCGGCCTCAAGGCCGATGTTATGAATCTTGTAAATAACACTGACACAAACATTGTCCGTTCCTATGGATTTACGGAATGTCTCGGTAACCGCATCGTATTCTTTGTTGAGAGGAAGCATTTCGGCGTTGCCAGAAATGGAAGAAAGAAAATCATAGGACATTGTGCGACTCAACAAGGTGATGGGAGAGAATTCAATTTTCCTATAGTGGTCTAAATCGCCCTCACCTCACACTCTATAAGATGGAGACGATACCGCTCCAGACGACAAACATCTATGTGATGAAGTTACAGGACGACTGTTGGTACGTCGGCAAAACATCCGATATACCCAAACGTATCCGTCAACACTTTACACAAGTCGGCTCGGCATGGACGAAACTCCACCGACCAATTGGTATGGAAGTCTGTTACCGAGACGCAAGTCCCTTCGACGAAGACCGATATACTAAGGAATATATGCTCCGCTACGGCATCGATAAGGTGCGTGGAGGAACCTATGTATCGCCTGTGTTGAGCGACGAGCAAAAAAGACTGATACAACAAGAATTGTGGGGAGCCCAGGATTTATGCTTTGTATGCGGAGAGTCCCATTTTGTGCGTGATTGTCCTACAAAGTTCGCTGAAACAACGCCGCTTATACAAAAACAGAACAAAACTATTCGTGAATGGATACGTGATACATGTATATGGCTTCGTGATTATGTGTTGGAGTTTTTATTGATTCCGCCGCCACCGACATTATAGATTGACCATCGTTGTCAACTTGTAAAATCGGATACTGATGCGACCTGCTTCAGACCCCAAATAACGGCCATACTTTTGCGTAGGATACTTATGGCTGTTGCTTCTATGCGGAATCATTTTACGAAGAACGGACTTAATTCTAGAAACGGTATACGCCGATGTTAGAGGTTTAACCACACGAATAAGTCCCTTTATAGTGACAATATTCAGATATTCGGATACAGATACGCCAGATACAATAATCTGAATCATACGATTCTTTTTCATATCAAAGTACGCATCCAAATCATTTTGTACAAGATGACGGAACATATCACTGTTCAGATACATGTAGATTTCCTTGCGGGCTTCCTTGTCTATAACTGGAGAATCTTTGTCGTTTCGCACCGCATAGGCCTTTGTGCGAATAACGAAATATTGGTGATTGACAACAACAGAGGATGAAGCACCCATGGTAAAAAATTAAAAATACGATAATGAAGATATGTAATATCAATTTTTCATATTCTAAATAATACCATACGCCCCCTATAGATGTTGTGTGAGTATAAAAACATATTCGGTAAGGTTGGCGAAGGAGCACATTCCTACAGATTATTCAATATTGCGGTCGTGGATGTCGTATTAACGATTCTCCTCGCATACGTTGTGTATATGTTTCTACCCGGTTACAACTTTATCTATATTTTAATCGCATTATTTTTGTTAGGAATTGTGCTTCACCGTGTGTTCTGTGTGCGTACAACGGTGGACAAGGCACTCTTTCCTACTGTTTTAGAATAGCACCTGTTCGATACGCAGTCTCCATCGCCTTTAGCTGCATTTGGAGAGTTCCTTTCGTGCCCGATAGAAACGAGCATATAATATTCGTCACATCACCATTCAGCCTAGTGCTATGGAGGAGTTCGTAATGAATCCGTTTAATTTTCCGTGCGTGTTTCTTGATATTCGCCATTGTCTTATTGTATAGGACTATGGCTTTTTTATAGGTTTTCACTTCATCGTCACGTTCTCGCAGTAGAACGCCCTCCATATTCCACCATAGTATTGCATGGCGGATTGAGTAGCGGAACATATCTAAATTAAGCTTTTCAAGATGAAGCATGAATTGCGGATTCCATGGATTTTGACTACACGCCAGATGATTGACCGAACTCGGAATCTTTGGCATATAGCGAAGTTCGTTGCCGCTACATTCGAGTTTGAGGAGTGAGTCTGGAAGAGTTGGCACATCTCGAAGTTTATTATTATTACAGAAGAGTTCTGTAAGAGTGATTGGAAGATTATGTAGCCACTCGAGATTGTTATCACTACAATCCAATAGTCTTAAATTTGTAGGAAGCACTGGCAAAGTCTCCAAATGGTTGTTTTCGCAATGTACTATTTCAAGTCGGTTTCGCAGAGCACTAATCTTCGTTAACAGATTGTTATCGCAATGAAGTATGCGAAGATACGATGGAAGGCTCGGTAATGTAGCAAGCTGATTACTGCCACATTTCAATTCAGTAAGATGTAAGGGGAGGTCTGGCAGTGTTTCAAGTTGATTGGACTCACAGACAAGTGTATCTAGCATCTCTGGTAATTCCGGTAGTGATGAAAGATTACAGTCACTAATATACAGATATTTTAGAGAGTCCGGCAGTTTTGGTAGATCAACGCTAAACCGATTGTAACTCGCATATATAAAGCGAAGATGGGAGGGCAACGCACGAATCTGCTGTATGCGATTGCTATCGCACCATAGCGTTTTTAGACCGTCTGGTAAGTCCGGTAATTCGCGCAACTGGTTGTTGCTACACACGAGTTCAACGAGACTCTCAGGCAATTCTAACAATATCGTCAACGCATTTGAGTTACAATCCAGTAACTTGAGCCCTGCCGGCAACGCAGGCAAGGCCGTCAAGCGGTTATTCGCACAAAGAAGACTATGAAGATTTGTAGGAAGTGGCGGCAAGTACTCGAGATCCATATCGGATACATCCAGTATTCCGGTGCGATACGCATGTTTCAGTTTCAAACGAAGACGTGTACTCATTTCGTACCGTTTCTACTGGTGCGAAAGCACCGTATTCAATTTTTCAGCGTATATAGTTAGACTATAAAAATATTTAGTCGTTTTAGCCTAATGAGACCACAAAAAATGAAAGTGAATGAAGCGGTTTTTCATCTAATAATCCAATATGAATCGAGGTCGTGATGCGTGCGTAAGTCTACGGAAAACGTATAATGCGCTTCTTAAAGTTATTACAACGTGGAACTGGTTGGCGTGTATCGTAGCCGGTACTCCAGTTATCTATCTTATATCGTTTATGATTTATTATTCTGTGAGTCCGTCTGCTATTTCCTCATTGCTCTCAACATCTGGATATTCCGTATTTGGAGTGCTATTGGTAGCGTGGATTATCGGTGCGCTCAGTATTTGGAGAAATCTTCCAAATCTATTGACTCTCACAATCTTCATCTATACATGCCTCGGTCACTGGTCTCTTGTAAGTTTTATCATTCTTATATTCTACGGATTTCGTAATCTTCCTGGTTCATACATTCTGTATCTCTGTACCGCATTGCTACCGTCCATCTTTCTCTTGCTGTTTAGCGGTGACTTGATGCGTAAAAAGCGTGCGATAATGTTTGAAGCGTTAGCCACACCTGTTGTTGCTCCGGTGGATGCGGTTAATGTACCTATTGTGCCATCGAATACTGAAACGAATGTGTAAATTGTTATGATTTTTTAGTATAAAGCAAACAGAATCTGTTAAACAATAAAATCGCAATATCCATAAAATGAAATGGCTATACCGCCCTTTGTACAACATGTTGACCGCCGGTGAAACAATTGACACTCTGCGGCGTACAATTCGCCGACTCGAACCCAGGCGTCTGTTGCCGATTGCGGATTATATACAGGAAGCAGCAACCACGGACGACGATGTCCGCAAAATTGCCAATGAATACAGACAACTCGCTGCTATTCCAGAATTGACCTCAATCGCCCTCAAACCGTCGTCATTTCGCTTCAACGCCAACATCATCGGTGATCTAATCGGCGAATTCGTCGCACACAAGAAGCGTGTCTTCGTGGATGCGGAGGAAGCCGTACATCACGCACGTATTTGTGATATAACAAACACATGTATGAAAACACACAACGTCGGCGACGTGCCCCACGTCTACAAAACCTACCAAATGTACCGTCGTGATTCGGTCGCTGCCCTCACAGAGGACATAGAGCGAATTCCCTGTCTCGGCATCAAATTAGTCCGTGGTGCGTACTGGAACCAAGACAGACAATCAGGAGAATTGTTTGAAGTCAAGCAAGATACGGATGCGGCGTTTCGCCAAGCCTTACAACTGATTCTCAAAAAAGAGCCACGTGGTCTGCTCCATGCGATGATATGTACACACAATCCGGCCGATATTCAATATATGATTGACAACAATCCACGAGATGGACGTATCGCCCATGCGTCACTGTATGGATTTATAGAGAATGAGACTCAACGAATACAAGCGGCCGCAATCCCAACGTATAAATACTTGCCGTATGGAGCGATGGACGACGCAATTCCGTATTTACTACGTCGCATACGGGAGAATCCGAGAGTGTTACGGTATTATCTTATGTGAATTACTCCTTATTAATTTTATACAACTATTGTAGAAAAATGGATACAGTTCCAATTTATCCCACGACCCAGCCGGCTCTCGTACTAGGACATCTGACTCTTCCGATTGCGTTACGCCATCTTGGTATGGATTGCGAAGCGGATGCGATGGAATCGTCCCCCGCAAACATACAGGCCGCTGCGGAATATGCGGCCAATATGATGGAAACAACAATAACCCGGGACGAGTTCATAACCATTATGGATTCTATAAAACCATTGCTACAGTTTCTGTTCTTCAAAGAATTAGCCCGGTTATCACCCGAGCATTATGGATGGTTAGACTCATACATCGAGGATAAATTTGCTCCCGCAATTGCGAATATCAAAAATACGCCATTATTGGTGAATATGATGGGTGGCGGTGAAGCGGAAGATTTTAAGGCGATTCAAACCAAAATCCTAGAGTGGAAAGAGCATGCTATTAGTGGAAATAACGACGACGTACTCAAACCTATTGAGACAGCGATTCGCAAACTTATCGCCCAATTTCAAATCAAATACAATACAAAAGTGAGTCCGATAAAATTTAACAGAGAGAGTCCTGAAAGTTTGACAGATATAACATATATGAATGCGGTTACAGGGCGCACAAATAAGAAAGATACCTTTTGCCAACACTCCTTAAAAGGTATTGTATTTACAGCATCACTCCTCGCATTTGCCGCAATCGGTAGTATTGTAGCTGGAGAACGGTTTCGGCGTTTACGTGATACTGTATCTATAGAACGAAATGCAGCAGTTGCGAAGATTAGCATACAAAAGGGAGTATGTACTACAATGTCATCAACACTCGAGGCTAAATATAAAACTTTTATGGCGGGATATTCGTCGTGTGATACCGCATTTGACCCCGCTAGAGGAAACATCGAAATCAACGCAGCAGCAGCTATTAATGCGTATAAAGCAAACAATCCAATGTTTTATTTGAGTGATATACCTTTATTAGGTGCGTATTGCGGTTCATCCGTCGCACCACCGATTGTATCATTCAATATACCTACGACTTTAGGCGCGACTAAAACGAATACAACAGCTACAGCATCTGCTCCTGGTTATTCAACAGGTATATGTAATTTCCCTATTGGGTATCCGAATCCGGCTATTGGTGTAGCTGCTGTACAACGTTATGTAACTGGTGTATTAACACTGAATTTTGCTCCAACGGCCAACGCAGTTGACACTGATAAAGCAGGAATAGTCGAGATTAATGAAACTGTGGAAAGGTTAGTCGGACTAAGCAAAGCCGCAGTAGCTTCCGCTAAAACAAGGTTTGCGGAAGCACGCAAAGAAGCCAGAGAATCGAGTAAATTTAATACGAGTTTCTTTGCAACACTATTGTCAGTAGGAGCTTCGCTTGCAACAGGAGCAACCGCATTGTTTGGAGTTACAGGAATTATGGGAGGTATTGGTCGTGTGGTCGGAATTGCAGGATCCGCAATGGGCGTAGTAGGACGTACACTGCCAAGACTAGGAACCGACAATGCGTTAACTGAAGAAGACGCACGTAATGCACGAATGGCACAGGCAAGACGTAAGGAAGAAATAGAAGAGCTTAGACATCAGATGGAAAAAGGAAAATTACAAGCTCAACTAGCTCAACAAGCTCAACAAGCTCAACTAGCTCAATCCGCTGCGATTCCGCAGCCCCCTCTGGGTCGAGCTGGTTCGAGTGGGTCAAGACGAGGAGGTCGCATGCCCACCCGCCGTCGAGTAAACCGTAAATTACGCAACACACGTAAGCGACGCTAATCATTCTATGTAAAAAACTGATGACTATACTAAACTATATATAGCTATCAGTCCATGTCCATCTTTATCAAGAAAGTAAAACCAGGAACCGCTGAACGGGAAGCATACTTTCAACATATTGCGTCGCTTTATGAATTTGCTCCCAAAATTTACGAAACAACCGAGGATGAAATCCATATGGAGCATCTTGAAGAAATGTGTTTAGCGGATATGTACGGGGATGATCCGAAGGATATTCCCACGCATATTTGGGATTCTATACGTCACATACTCAACACGTTGTATTACGAGGAACATATTCAGTATATTGATATTACACCTTACAATTTTATCGAAAAAGAGAACAAAGTCTATATTATTGACTTTGGTCACGCAGACTTTATAGGAAAGAACCCCAAAATGAATTGGTTTCTGAAGGAGTTTCTGGACGGCGAAAACGGATGGAATCCTGATTTTAAGTAGACTGTGGTTTACCTGACTACAAAAAATGAAACATGTATGTCTTGATGACTGTCTTTTTAGGTACTCATAGACACGCTTCTTTCCCATGGACGCTATATGGAAATCTGTATGTATGCCACTTACACAGCGCGCAGCACAAATAATAAATACACAACAAAGCGAACTAGCCGCAATAAGTTGGAATGACGGTGAAGCAAATACAGACAGTGGATTTTCAAAATTAGCGTGTAAAGCTTGTAAGGAAGCATGGGGACAAATACAAAGCAATTATCTTGAGTATGAGAATATATCTATAGAATGTGACAAACCAGACCTATCTATTAAATTTTATAAAGACGATGCGTTTATCATGGAGCGAAAAATAGAATTAAAATCATGTAAGGGAAAAGTACTTATAGGATCAACAATACGCAATCTTGATATCAACCAGCCTGTAATTTTCTGTCTTAGAAATGAAGTCGGAAAGCCATTTGAAATACGTTATTCACAGTATCATACTTGTATGGGTGAGTCGGATACAGATTTGTTTCAAGATAGAACACCCAGACCTGGAATTAGCTTTGATAAAATGAAAGAAATTGGTACTACATGTGACTATATACATAAAGAAAAAACTGATTGGGTTGAACATTACGCAGAATGTGCGTTGAAACGAATAAATCGTAGTATAGACAGTTCTTGGCAGGACAAACTAACAGTCTTAATAATAACCAAATTTATACAAGAAACATCCATCGAGGACTTTACTACACGTAAGGCAAAGCTATCTTCTCCTGAAGGTGGGGATAATTCGGTTCCAGTCGATGCTGGAATTAATCCTTCACTGTAGCAAGAATCTGCTGAACCTTTCTTGCGACGATATAGCCCAGTAGCGGAGGCACAGCGTTGCCAATCGGTTTATACGCCTTGCTCGACAATTTATCAGGTTCGGTAAGTTTACAATGAGGAGGAAATGTCTGAATTAGAGCAGCCTCACGTACAGTGAGTCGTCGCTCATCAAGATCTTTTTCATTCTTGCCTCCTTTTAGTCTACGGAACTCGATATTTCCATGATGCTCCGCTCTCATTGTTGGTGCGAACTCGTCTAAACCCACTTCCTTTTGCCCCTGTCCTTTCTCAAGTCGAGCCGCTTTTGAGTAGACCTTTTGTGCTGGGTCGGTTGTAAAAGACGGTTCTTGAAGGTGTTTGAAATAATGACGAATGTGGCACGTTCGTTTGTTTTCAGTTATGACGTTCCAATTATCAGGAAGATCCTTTTTCTTATCCAGACGGATACCCATAATAATGACACGCCATCGTGTTTGCGGAATACCGTATTCCTCGCATTTCATAAGTTGATACTTCACCTCGTATCCAACTGCGGTGAAATCGGCTATGATTTTGTCTATAGGATTACTCGGCATAGTAAGCAGTCCGTTTACATTTTCAGCCACGAAGATGATTGGCTTTACACGTTTCACTAATTCTACGTACGATTGATACAATGTGCCTCTATCCGCATCAAATCCTTTGCGTTTCCCCGCATGACTGAAATCCTGGCAGGGAAATCCGCCTGTAACAACATCCGCTTTAGGAAACTCAAAGTTATCTTTCAACAAATCACGAATGTCTTTTAGCTGGAAATTGTGGTTCCAGTTGTTTAACTCAGCCACCCGTTTTGCTTCAGGAAGAATATCGTTTTGTAATACAGTCGTAAAGGGCAATCGTTTGAGATTTACAAAGCCGTCTATAGGAGAATATTCGCTGTCTACAAAATCGGATTGAACGCTGTTTTTATGAACAACGACTTGTTCCGCAAACCCAACATCCATGCCACCCATTCCTGAGAAGAGAGATATAACGTTATAGTTACCCGTATTGTCACTTACATCAGGGGTTAGTGTCTCTTTCGGAAGTAACGCAATGATTTCGTTTTTAGGCTTTCCGCTATACCCCTTAATTTTCTTCTCCTTACAAAGTGTAACGAGTTCCGCTACAGTTTTTTTAGAATAGTCCATCTGGTGTGATACGTGTGTTAACGTCTCACCTGTTTCAATTTTTAAATTGTTGGTTGGCTTAACATTTGCTAGTGCTTCCCTTACCTTCTTTTCGACAATCTCTTCGATTATAGTATTTTTCACACACGGATTTTTACGATTCTTATGTACGACTAGGTGCCCTTTCTGCTTGAATGTTTTAGAACAAATATCGCATGTATGTGTGACCATTCTCTTTGTTATAGACGCGGGGAAAATCCAGGTGTCTATCAACTTTTATTAACTTTTTGGTGAATCCCGGGGGTGGCAGCACAATTATGCGTGTCTATCCCTACCCCGAGTCTTGTTTGTCCATCCTTTCAAATACTTTTTGTATCCACGAAGTGTTCTGGGGTTCCACGCCGTAACGTAAAAGCCCGTTTTATCTTTAAAAATGTCGGAGCCTTCTTTATCGGTTCCATACACTTTTTTGTTTTTGCGTGTAAATCGTCGCATAGTCTACCGAATCATTTTATTTTATTTATTGAAACCAGCCGAGGATGTGTCAACAAAAATATGCGAACTATGTAGCAAACAAGAGATGGCGGCACCTGTTCGAAATTACGAGTTTCACTATGCGGACGATGGGTATGAATTAATGATGTGGATTCAAGATAAAATAGACAAGACGTGGAATTTGAATAAATCGAAAGAGATGACGGGGCGATTGGAGACATTTGGTGGCTTGACCCCAAGAGAGACGGATATGTATCCGTCTCGTTTTTCTATATATGACCGTGATTCGCAAGCCTTTGTTCACTTCAAGCTAAATCAGGCGACTGGCGACATTACGGTGTCGTATGAGGGTGATAAAGGCAAAAAGGGAGGCAATCCTTGGTGGTGCTTAGCAGAGCCGCGTACACCTGAATCGTCTGTCTGCGGTGAAGGTCCCGCAAAGATAACCCTACTGCCCGCATCAGATATACACGGTGATAGCATTTTAGAATATTTACAGAAGAATGTTTTACGCAGACTAGGGGGCAATACCCCGGCCGCAGGAGGACGCAGAAGCCGTAAAATGACTCGTAGAAACCGTAAACGTCGTGCTACACGTAATAATCGTCGTTGAATATAAAAACACTCATTTTAAATCCATATGGGTATGAAATAGTTGGGTTGTTAAGCACACCGCTTCAACACAGCAATTTTGGATTGAAGTTCGGCAATTTGTCGCTCCATGAACGCTATCTCAGCAACACGACATATTTCATTCCTCTCTCGCTCACGCTCCTCCTCCACGCACTTGCTACATAGTTGTTTAGTATGTAGCACACCAAGCCAATAGTTTGTCTTCAAGAATTCCGAATTATACTGACGTTGAAATTCCGTCCACTGACGCTCATCCGAGGGATGACCGTGAGCACACTTTGTAAGTGCCTGATATTCAAGCCTACGCATAGCATCAAGAACCGCCTTTTCATGTGCTGCGTTTGCAGTATCGTGCCTCTTATCAGCAATACGCCGCATCGCTTCCTGCGTAATGTCATCGGCGTTAGCAGGATGCGTAAGAATGGAATGTATATTAAAATAAGAAGAAGTAAAACCAGGAAAGGACATTTGTACGAATGCTCAACACTGAATCTTTGTTATAAAGACGCTTCAATTTTTCAATCATTTCGCATATCCCTATCAGTCCACCAAATTAAACATAATCTCGGCCAATCTAGACGGTGCCAGAATCTAATTTGAGAAGTTTTTCATAAGATTTTATATCAAGTCTATACAAAAAGAAAAACGAATAAAAATTGATATTATATTAATCTATCCGATGATTGGCATAACCAGCGGATAGATTAATTACAAGATGACGACTGAACTCAAGCCCTTCACACTACAAGACCTAGCTATGACTTGTTTCAACAAACATCCTTGTATACACACGACCTGGCATGACAAGTGTTGGGAAATTCGTGAATCTACATCTCTTGTGTATAGTGTCTATACGAGTATTCTAAAGGATATCACAGAAAATCCAACAAAGAAGTCGTATTCTTATACCGTTTACAATTTTAGGACCTCATCCTATAAGAAGGTCAATGAGATTGCTTTGCCGAAGATTGCCAGTCTGTTTCCAGACTTCCAGGTCGAAGGGGCCTATACATACGCTGGTGGAGATCCAGAACGGGAAAAGGGTGACCCATATTTCCTTTACGAAATTAAGGTAACTATTAAACAGACTATTATGTAAAACACAAAAAGGTGCGCACCGGCAACCAAAAAGTAAGGTGACGAAAAATTGACATTTTCATACGATTCGTATTGAAGGTAAATGGCCGATAAAGAATTGTACGGACAGTTATTGGATATCTTAGTGACTCTGAATGCTGTGAATAATACATTTACACCATTTAGCGCACAGGATATTAAGGGCATTATTGCTGCGAAGATCAAAGCAAAACCCAACAAGTATCTTGAACAATTATATAAGTTGGAAGGGATGATTCGTGACTTACGTGAATCGTCTGATACCGCCAAGTCTACTCCTTAGGAGTAGCGGGATGCGGCTCAGAAACCAACGATACATCCCAATTTTGATAGCGATCTATGTAAATTGGATAATTTGTTAACTTTCTCCACGACTTACATTTCCCAAGATAAATCCATCCTGACCAATAGTATTCTGGAAAATCCTCCATTGATGCTCGAGTAAATCTGAATGTCATCTCTACAATAGTTCGCATATATGAGATATATATCTCTTTCCAAATAACCCCGTTTATATTCACATTCGTTAGAATATGCTTTGTTTTTTCGCCGCCACCGGTTCTATTTTTTGACTCATATTCTTTGTATGAGTCCTCTGTCCAATTAGGATTGATATAACCAATTCTAATTAAATACTCAAATACAGGTTCAATCGGTTCTACAAATGCCTTGGGTGTTTCACCAGCACCTTTCTTCACACTAATATCATAATCAACAACATTCTTCATTTTGCGTTGATATGGTATCATTTCAGAATCCATTTCACAAAATAAATCTCGTTTAAAGTGTTTGTCGACATAATATGGCATATACACTTGACCCATATGTTGATTACATGTATGACATATAGGCAACATATTTAGAATATGTAATTCGCCACCTTTTGCTTCCGCACGAATGTGACCGCATGAAAATGATGTGTTGTGTATTGTTTCCTTCATACAGCAACAACACAATCCAACAGTATTGTCTTTAAATTTGCGATGCCAAACATCATCTTTGAATTTTGTAGGAATCGTTTCTTTCGTAGCCATTTTATAATACACTGTTTAGTTCACATATCATTCAATTTTTTATTATAGTAAACATGCGATGTTATTCAGATTTGATAGTTAGTATTACCAGAAAGCACCACCCTTGACCTTCTTAATTTGCTTCTTCGTGATTTTGGTCTTGAGCTGTGTAAGCATCTTTGCCTTAGCCTTCTTTGCGTCCGCCTCTGCCTTTGCGAGTTTACGCGTAGCTGCACGAACCTTTTCTTCCTCTGCTCTCACAATCTTCATCTTCGCATTAAACGCAACCTTCATCGTGCGTGTAAGAACTGGCATTTGTATACACAGGCAAGTGAAAAATAATCGTCCAATTCAAATAGAATTGCGGCGTTCAATACGACGAATCGGCAAAACATCGATGGTGATAGATTCGGGGGTGCTTGACGGAGATAGACTCATCGCAGGTGTATCTTTTTTCACAAAGAACCATACTTGATACCTATCCCGCACAATAAGTACACAAACGCACAAACTCGTAATAAATTCGAACGCTGTCGCAATTAGAAGGGGAAGATCCTCTATTCTAGTTGCGTAAACTACCCAAAGAAGTAAACTCAAACTGTCCAGCACCGTTCGTGAAAAACTCAATCCTAGCGTTGTGCCGCTACGTAATGTATGTACAAATTGTATACCGAACGCAAAAACTGAGGTTGTGGCGGCAGCATAGCCTATTATGCTGTTTTCCATGTCATCCTATTTAGACATACTATTTTAACGGCACGCCTAATTCATAACCCGTATCCCACTCCATTCCGTTTTACGAATAGAATCCATAAGCATCAAATAATGATACTTCGCATTTACACTGTCCAGACGCAGTTCCCCCTTTAGAATCTCCTTTACAATCTCTTCATTATCCATCTGAATATGGACTGTCCGCTGATTCATACGGATTGCTTCATTAAGACCACGAACAAGTGATATCCATTGCGTATCGTAGGCTTCTGCTGGCGACGGAATCGGCAGAAAGTGTTCGCAGTAGTGGCGTGTAGGCGTAGAGAGAAGAAGCCGTCGCACGTCGTTCTCACGCCGTTCAATCTGTAGCAGAATCGCAGGATACATCTGCTTTTCTATCATGCCGCCCATACGCTGAAACATAATACGAGAGGCGGACATTTGAGAATGAATTGTTAGAAGTACAGGAAGTCATTTTTTTGCTAACACGCTTGAAACCACTGTAAATAAAGTATGATGTGCGCACTAGCCCTCAAATCCCCCGCAATACCAGCATACTCCACGCTTGTCCCGTACGTGTTCTTTATCACTCTTGTTTCCGCGTAGAATACACGCACCAGGAGTTACCGTATGTGTATCGTTCCATGGTTCAAAGATCACCAACACCAACGCATCATCATAGACAACATCCTCATCTTTGAGAACCTTGCGATCCCGTATAAAGGGAAGCACAGTACATTTATGCTTCCCACGTTTGCTAAGAACATTGCCGAGACGAGCACGAAATTCCGGCAACTCCACTACGTCCCGCACATAAATATACGTGCCACAATCCGCACCCACAGTTCTCTGAATCTGTGAATCCCAATCAAAGCTACAGAACGGCATCTGTATAGCACGCTTCTCTTTGCGTGCTTGAAGTATAGTGGCTCGAACATCAGCCATATCAAAACGATCACCTAACATGTTCATTACGAAAGGAATTGCGGAAAAGAAAAGAGCGGAAGACATAGTTGTAAGAAAGGAAAGAAATGCTCGACATATGTATACAGTTTCCTTCCAGTATTCAATTTTTTCTCAGCAATAAATTAAATAATACAAAATTTGACATTCCCATATATTTTATATCGCATCAAGTCATTCGCCATCCGGCTAATACTATGGAGCCGCCAAGCACTGTGATAAGTTTTGGTAAATATACAGGAAAAACATACGAAGAAGTCAAACGAACTGATGTTGCGTATTGTAATTGGATTCTGAAACAGATGGAGACAGCCGGTCGAATGAAGGCATTTCAGAATTGGCTCAAACACAATTCAAAGAATATGGCAACCTGTGAGATGTGTAACGGATGCGGAGTTGTATGTGTTGTATAATTACACCAAATACATATTTTATTTTTGTTTTCTAATTCAAACCCAAAGCGTAAAATTTGATAACTCTGCGTTTTGTTATAATTATTTTAAAAGTTGTTTCGTGTACAATGATGTTAAAGGCATTATTCTGGGGTTTGCTGCTCATAGGCACAGCGTCGCAATCACCCTCTTTATCATCCTCGAACTCCTACAGCAGAAGCAAATCTGTATCGGTTAGTCGGTCGCAGTCTCGCAGTGTGTCCAGAAGTCGCACAGTGTCCGGCACTTGGTTTTCCGCAAGTGCGTCAGCCTCTTGTGTAGGATTCCGCTGCTCACAATCCAATAGTGTATCCGCATCTCGAAGTGTGTCCAGAATCCCCTCTCCATCAACCTCAATGTCGAAAGGATCGAGTCTATCCGCATCCAAGTCCTTACCGGCTACGCCATCTGTTTCGATAAGCACCTCTCTTACGCCATCAATATCTCGAACGATAACTCGCACACAGACGACAACTGCAACGAATATGTCAGGAGTATCAAACACCCCATCTAGTTCATGTGTAGGATTCCGTTGTTCACAGTCGAATAGTCTAACCGCATCTGCTACACGGTCACGTATACCTACACCGTCTACCTCTCCATCTGTCTCATACGGGCTCAGTCGGTCGCAGTCTGGCAGTGATACACCTACGAAATCCATAACAAGCAGTGTGTCGAGAAGTCGCACAGTGTCCGGCACTTGGTTTTCCGCCAGTGCGTCAACCTCTTGCGTAGGCTTCCGCTGCTCACAATCCAATAGTGTATCCGCATCTCCAAGTATATCCAGAATTCCTTCTCCATCGACCTCGATATCGACGGGGTCGAGTCTATCCGCATCCAAGTCCTTACCGGCTACGCCATCGGTGTCAATAAGCACCTCTCTTACGCCATCAACATCACGAACGATAACTCGTACACAGACAGCAACCGCAACAAATATGTCAGCAATATCAAACACTCCTTCCAGATCATGTGTAGGATTCCGTTGTTCGCAGTCCAATAGTTTATCCGCATCTCTTACAGTTACGAAAACAGTCTCAGGGTCTGTATCACGTTCTCGAAGCACTACTCCATCTATAATTGAGTCGAGTACTCCAACAAGAAGTAATAGTGCGTCGTATACATCATCTATATCACGGGTAGGTGCCGCAGCATCAGATACACGTTCCGCATCACCGTCGAGCAGTGATACACCGTCACTGTCCAAGACACGTACAAACACTGCCTCTGAAACAAAAACGGCGAGCCAAACACGCACCACGTCTGCTACGTCTAGTATGGTCGGTACGCTTACAAAGAGTGTCAGTACAAGCGTTTACCCCACACTATCACGCTCCCTTTCACGCTCAGGCACAGCGAGCATTTCGCAATCCCGTAGCGAAGTCGCATCTGGTTCCTCCTCACGTACAAACACTGCCTCTGAAACGAAAACGGCGAGCGAAACACGCACCACGTCTGCTACGTCTAGTATGGTTGGCACGCTTACAAAGAGTGTCAGTACGAGCGTTTCTCCCACGATTTCACGCTCCCTTTCACGCTCAGGCACAGCGAGCATTTCGCAATCTCGTAGCGAAGTCGCATCTGGTTCCTCCTCACGCACAAACACTGCCTCTGAAACAAAAACGGCGAGCGAAACACGCACCACGTCTGCTACGTCTAGTATGGTTGGCACGCTTACAAAGAGTGTCAGTACGAGCGTTTCTCCCACGCTTTCACGCTCCATTTCACGCTCAGGCACAGCGAGCATTTCGCAATCTCGTAGCGAAGTCGCATCTGGTTCGCCTTCACGCACTATTGTTCAAACGCCGAGTGTATCCACGAGTGTTTCAAAATCATACACACCATCACAGTCGCAATCACGCAGTAATTCTGCGAGCGAATCAGTGTCACGCACAAGCACCGCCTCTGAAACAAAAACGGCCAGCGAAACACGCACCACATCTGTCACGTCTAGTATGGTCGGCACGCTTACAAAGAGTGTCAGTACGAGCGTTTCTCCCACACTATCACGCTCCCTTTCACGCTCAGACACAGTGAGCATTTCGCAATCCCGTAGCGAAGTCGCATCTGGTTCGCCTTCACGCACTGTTGTTCAAACGCCGAGCGTATCCACGAGTGTTTCAAAATCATACACACCGTCACTCTCACAATCACGTAGTGACTCAATTAGCATGTCAGTAACCCGCTCGGAAACTGCGTCAACCTCTGATACGCCATCGGATACAAAAACATCTACAGCGTCATCATCACAATCAAAGACTACGACCGCATCAGGGTCTGAAACACGCAGTAGCACGCATTCGATGACGGAATCCCCCTCTGCAACAAAGACTGAATCAGAAAGTGTATCACCCGCTAAATCTGTAAGCACAACACGGACGCCGCTTCGAACGGGCTCCCCATCGGTATCCGAATCCGCATCGGTGTCGAAAACAAAGACACAGACACGCACTCCTACGTATTCGTCCTCTCCTTCAACCACGATATCAACATCTATTTCAGAATCCCCCTCAAACAGCTATTCATCATCACCGTCGCCCACTCTATCTGCGACAACGGCTCCTTCAGCAACTCCTGTATCACAAACCGCCACACCTACACGTACAGCGACCATCACTGCGACCGTTACGTCCACTACAACCTACACACAAACACGGTCTCCATCAAAACTCGTTATGCCGAGTCCGTCCAGTCCAATCCCACAACTATCCGTATCAACAACCTTCATTGTAGTGGGCTCTCGTATAACAGCGTCCGCACTTCTCAATACGTCCACACTGCCCTATCTACGCAACAGCATTGCGTGTATTTCGGGTGCGGCAGCAGCGGATGTATACGCAAGTTCTACAACGGATATTGTCTATAAGCCGTCCAATACATTGACAGTATCGTCGGCCTATTTAGGCAATACGAAGCAAACCCCCACTGTTTGTAGCACCGCAAATCCAAGCACACAATCGCTGAGCGATCCGGTTGTCTTCACACCAGGCAAAGACAGAGCGGTCGCAATTACAATGACGATTGGTATACGTACGCCGACCGGCCGGCTTTTACAAACAGTAATAGACAACGCAACAAATATTGTTGGAAGTCTAGGATCTGCTTACGCAGCCAAAGTCGCCGCAATTCTACAAAGTTTAAGCAGCAATATGGGCTACACAGATCCACTCACCTCGGCAAATAACAATGGGGTATATAATTATTCAGATATCCTGTATCAAGCGTCAACAGACGGATTGATGCCACCGACAGACTTTGTAATGAGCCAAATAGGCGGATGGGCGAATATGCTTGGGGAGGACACACGCATTTCGCAACTGTCGTCTATTGTTATTAAAATCACAAATAAGATTCTTGTCATGGGTGCGGAGGATGCGTCTGTCATCGCAAGTACACTTTTGGAAAATACACCGCCAGTTATCAACCAAAACAATGTAGCACCACCATCCAATAATAATACAGCGATTGGTGCGGTTCTTGGATCTCTGGCGGTGATTGGAGTTCTGACCGCATCTTTACTATTCTTAAGACGTAGAAACAAGCACGTCAAACCGACTCCGCTGAGTAAAAGTAAGGTTATACGAGAGTATACAACGTATGAACATCCTATGCTCAACCAAGATGGCACAAAACAGTCATGGCCTACGAATGATGTAGCCTCATTAGCAACACAATGGAGGAAGGAACAGTCGTTGCGTGTAGTAAAACAAGACGAGGTTGCTGCGACTATAAAGGCAGCGGAGCCGAGTACACTCACGGCAAAAATAGCTCTCAATTCTCTAAAATTCTTACAACAATACAAATCCGCACCGAATCTGGTTCAGATTGCTTCAGGTAAGACATCCGCTACGATTGACGATAGTAATGGACGCAGAGCCTTTACATCGAGCGGCACTCGCAACATTCCGCCGCAAAATCGCAAATCATCGTCGTCTAGCACAGAAGAGGATGCGAAAGCGGCTGTTACACCGCTCGTACAATCACCGACATCCGCATCAAGTCAGAAGTCCATCAAACTCAGTTCACCAAGAACATTAAGTGATATTGCGGCACGATACATGAACGCGATTCAAAACAAAGAACCGGTTGAAGATGATACGCCGCCCGTGAATACTATTGTGGCCACGCCGTCTGAAGAGACCGAGTTATCGCAGAAGAAGAAAAAACGGAAATCAAGCCGTAGAGTAGTTGATGAAGTAGTACCTGAACAAGAAGAGGAAAAACCTGTCAAAAAGATAAAAAAATCAAAATCAAGTCAAAGCCTCACAAATGCGTCTGTAGAAGAAAAGAAAGTTAAAAAAACGAAAAAGTCCACACGTGAGTTTGCTCCTGAGCAAGTAGAATCGTAAGGAGTATTCAAATCTAAGAATTATAATGCGATTATTCGTAAATAGAATCGCATTATATTTTGCCTGATTCGGAGCAACTCAATGACGGTTGCGTCTGCTCTTATTTCGTCGCTGGTTTTTCGTACGAGTTTTGCGGCGTCCACCCCCCACAACTGGCTCAAACTCCGTAAATACAAGGTCTTCATTACATCGTCTCCATTCCGCCGATTCAGAATCTAACCAGAATTCCCAAATAGTTCCCGTTCGGAACTGATCTGTTTGTTCAAACGGAATGCCTCCAGCAATCGTCGCAAAATGACGGAATACACGATAACTCAACGACGGATGTATAAAATCATCTTCGTCATCGTCATCAACGGGACCTTTCACATTGTTATAGGCCTTTTCCTGCTCCCACGATATCGTTTTCATAATATCCATAAGACGCATATCAGGAGCCCAATCGCTCCGTCCAGTACAGTCTTGAATAACCTTCTTTATTTCTTCATTACAAGCAGACCACGGAAACGTTTGTATCTTCGTTTTCAACTCAGTGATTGGAGCACTTCTATATCCGTATTTTTCATAAAACGCATTACCACCACGAAGGATATTGAACGGTGCAATCAAAATGCGGTCTTTTTGGGCCCCATCAGTGAGATTGACTCCAGCAGATATAGGAAATGCGAGACTGAGTTTCGTTTTGAGGATTTGTAATACGTCGGCTGCGGTTGTACGACGACCGGGTTTATTCCGTGCGTTCGTTATTAAAATAGGTTCAAAACATTTCCTTGCGGACGAATCACTATCAATACGTCCAATAAACTTGTTTTGCGGTATTCCTTTTTCATCCATATATTCATACCCCACCCAAATACACGAATTGTGTACAGCAATCGCTTCATCATCGTGTGCAGCGATGAAATGTGTTCTATAATGTGTTCCATTGTAGTCAAATTCTAAACGGAATCTGCGTTTCGTCTCACTTATACCCTTCACTTGAATCTTCGTCAAGTACGCACGAATCGCTTCACAAATTGCTGTATCTTCCATTATCCCTATTCCTATATGTATAATTTATTCAAATAGATAAAACAATTTCATCTATTAGAATGGAATACAAGGAAGTTCCAAAAGACCGTCTCGTTTCCGGTCAACGATATTATATTGTGCCAGTATCACGTCTTATAACGAACGGGTTAGTAGCTGGTGCGGTTCGAGGAAAACTTGTTTCCGCAGTAAAACCTGTTCCAGAGGGAAAGAAGAAAACGATATTTTTATTAAGTGGTGTAGCTGATGTGAAAATAATCGATAAATACTATACGAAATCATCGTTTCACACATTCTGGAACAAGGACAACGCACCCTCCAAAGATACTCGTAAAGCCGATGAGACTTATTACTATTATTCATTTGAACCTACGCCATATTATAATGTAAAGGGTTCTACAGTTACCGCAAAAGATGTGACCGAAACAGTTGGAGAATTCGCACCAAACACTATGCCAGTTTCAGTGCGTAATGCTCCTAAAGCTGAAGAGAATGTGCCAGCAGTCACAGCAGTCACAGTAGCCGCCGCCCCGGCCGAACTAGCACCTGTTCTACGAACACCAATGACACCCGCAGTGAAGAAAACCACCGATGAACTTATTATAGCAATCAAAAGTGGCGAAGGACGCATTAGCATATCCGATATTCTGAAACGGAAAAATACTCCGCAGCTAGACAATATAGAAAATCATAACCTTGTGCGTGGTTATGCTATAAAGATTCTACCAGATGAGTTTCCTTTGCCACCCCCCGACTACTACTATAGAGAAACGCTATCTGTTGGATTATATTCTGTCTACGGTGCGATTGAATTATTAATTGAAGCCAATCGATATTTTACACAAGAACAACAAGAGCGTTATATACACGACATGGTTCGCTACGGTGCGGATCCGTCACGTGCGTTAGTCACAGCAATAGTAAATGGAAATATGCGTATCGTCAATCTATTACTTGATTTAGGTGCGGATCCGAATTACGTACAGGAATATAAAAGTATAGTTGGAGCGGAGCGGTTTCTTACAACACCTCTGCTAGCGGCGATTCCAACCACACGATTTTTCAAAGAGTTTAGTGCTTTTATTATGGATACTACACATGTTGAGAAAAGGAAGGCACTCATACAGAGTCTCACCAAGATTCGCACTTTCGTAGAGCAGGATGGACGGCTTGTGCTTGCGGATCGTGATAGTCTTCCTGAAGGAACGCCCATACTTGATAGAGTTGCGTATTTAACACCTAAAGTATTGGATAGATTCCGTGAGCAATTGGCCGACCTTGAGCACGCCATGGCCGCACGAAAAACATTGTCAGACGCCAATGCGTACAAATATAAGCTTCTTCCGATATCATGGTATGAAAAATATCAGGAATTTCTCAAATGGGCAGTTAGACATTTAAATGAGGAAGCCGAACGCCAAGCCCCACTCTTGGCTGAACCTGGTGGTCCTCTGTATGAAGAAGTCCGCGCACGAGCCTACGGCAGAACTCTAGGAACTCGTGAAGAGCAAGTCGCACGAAACGCCGCAGCAAATGCTGCGGTAAGAAACTTAATGGCTTCGAAGCCAGCAAGTGGTGGAGGCTCCCGTAAACGCAGTATAAAACGTAAACGGCAAACACGTCGTCAACGGAAATAAACCTACAAGGTTGAATTTTTCCAACACGTAAAAATAATTCATCAATAGGCGTTTTGATTTTACACAATTGAAATATACCAGACCTACTGCTAAATCCTTCCGTTTCGGCACGTTGTATTTTAAATCGTACAAGTCAAAGGATTTTGATAATTTTGTGGCTCGTTTAATTGATTTTCGGGTTATACCTCGGAAATTGCATACCTTAAATAGAATACAATGGCATTGTATAGAGCCGTAGTTTTCAATGATATTAAAGCGTTGCGTGTTGAACTAGCGAAGCCCGGTGTTGCTGATATTATTAATGCTGTTCAATCTGACCAAAATACTGCTTTAACAATAGCCTGCGAAAAAGTTATCTCGAGATCGTTCGTCTCTTAAAATTAAAATTTCTGTTTATGATACATATGTTGCTTAAGAAATTTATCCCGCAAACTGCAACTATCCATCCCTACCGTAGAAGAATTTACCATTCTATAATAGAATGCCTAAACAAATACTACCGTGCCCCCCGGGTCAAATTCGGAATCCAAAAACCCGCCGATGCGTTAAAGAGACAGGTTCTATTGGGAAAAAACTTGTACCCTGCCCGTCCGGTCAAGTTCGTAATCCGAAAACCGGTCGGTGTATAAAAGATAAGAATGATGTTAATGCTATACAATCGAACGGTCATACGCTACTCACCCAAGCCATTAATGATCATAATCTTGAAAATTTCGAAAAACTACTAGCGACTCCAGGCATAGATGTAAACACATATAATAATCGTCCGGAACTGTGTAATCCGCTACTTGAAGCATTAAGAGTATATTCAGGTGAAAGACTGCTTGGTAACAATGACGAAATATGTAGGAAGATGATTATCCAACTACTTAGCATTCCATGGATTGATGTGAATGGTAAAACTTTTAGGAATGATACTCCACTTTTTATGGCAATTTATGCCGGCGATGAGGTTATTTTTGATAAACTTCTTAAATTTCCAAATCTAAATATTAGTTGGGTCGATTCAAATAGTGATAATACAAATGCTGTTTCAATAGCGGTTCGTAATCTGATGTGGGGCGGAGGCTCGAACTATTTTCTTAAACAAATTCTTGCAGATAAGCGATTTGATCCCAGCGAAGGCCAAAATCCTATCCCTTTGGTCCTCAGTATCCATGAGTCACAAGTATCGGATGCAATGGAACTACTACAGGAAGACGGAATCGAGTATCTTTATGAAAAGATTGATAACGATGCAAAAAAAATATTGAATATGTTACTTGCTTATAAACCTGAATGGGCCGTCGGTATTGATCTCTCTCACTTTGGTATTAAATACAAAAATATAAGTAAAGCTGCTAAAAAAAGAACGCACACGGCTCGCAATACAGCAACGGTTGCCTGGATGAGAGCACACGGACTTCCTAAGGTGAAAAAAACGAGGAAAAACATGTAAAGTTGATAAATCCTTATCACTAAGGGGGATAGCTCCCCCTTTCAAACCCCCTTTATTAAGCAAACAAGAACGTATCATAAATATATCTTAAACAAAAATAAATTTTCTGTTTACGATACACATTCCGCTTAAGAAATTTATCCCGCAAGCTGCAGCTATCCATCCCTACTTTATTCTTCACTCAAAAGAATAAGAAGCAATAATAGAGTATGAAAAGTATCGGGCGTGTCAAAACGCACCCAATTCTTATGTTCAGACCCTCTGACTGTAGTGTTCTCAATGACGACGGGAAACACGTCTTTGTTGGAAAGGTCTATGGTTCAAAAAGTATTAAGGAAGACCCCGAAAAAATACAAGCCGTTTTACGAATGTTTCCCCGCTTGAATGCTGGAGAATTACAAACCGCAAAAGACGGCATTTACACATGGCTTCTGTATGCAAATGAGACTGAGGAAATACAATTTGTGGCTACAGAAGTTGTTTCCCCGTATGAAATTGGAACACGCCATCAATCCCTAGCCTATAATGAACGTATAAACGCCGTAAATATTTATGGTGGCGGCGAACTCATGAAAACAAAAGACCATGTACAATTTAATCTACTCTCTGGCACCTATTCAAAACCTCTTATGGAAGTGAATTTTACCCGTGTTGTAAAACGGAAACTTATTGAAACATTTCAGTCATTCTTTCCAGAAGCCGAATACGACGATTCAGGAGATTCCTATATTCGTAAGGTGAAACATGTGCCCAACGTTCTTTTAGATATGTATAAAGATATTGGCTATACTGTGAAAACATTTGATAATTATAATGAATGTGCGAAGTTCCAAAACACCTTTTGGGATATAGATTTTTCTTTAGAGCACTACAAAACAAAACTCCAAGAAGTAAAGAACGATGAAGAAAAATCAACAATGGGACAGTTGTATCTAAAATCATTAGAGCGAATGATAGAATTGTTAGAAGTGAAGAAGGGTGGAAAGACACGCCGTAATAGAAAACATACTATGAATAACAGGACGAATCGCAAAAATAAATTACGGAATGAATTGTTGAAAAATTGATACTATTCAAAAATGGTTTGTGTATCTACAAAATGGGTAATTGTTGTAGAACGAATCAATTATCGCTTGGAACGACTGACTTCGTCGATACATATGTTTATCCAGAGACAGCCAAACATTATGACATTGAAACCGGTGGATTCACTGATGTTTGGTTTGCTATCGAAGGTGTAAGTGACTGGTCTCGGAAAAGTGGTGCAGGTAAAGAAACCCTAAAGCGACGAATCCACACCTATATGCAGCATAATGTATGTACAGAACCAAATATTGTGATTCTTTACATGGGAGAGATGTGGGTGTTTCATACACGTTATTTTAGTGAGGCAGCCAATAAATTTAGGGTGATTCGGTTATAGTATAGGGGAATAGCCTATATCCAATTCGAGTGTTTCAGTATTGTTGACTATGGAGCCACGAGACCTTTGTGATTAGGCAATATCGTAAGCATAAATATTCTGTTTACGATACATATTAAAAACCTATCCAACTTACTTATAATCTATGGTGTTTTCTTGACCGTCTGCTACGGTTGTTTCGCCTTCGCCTTATGCGCGACTTGGTTTTTCTATATCCACCTAGCACTGCTGCTACCGCTTCAACCGCCATTTCAACCGCTTCTTCTGCAGCTACTTCAGACACCGCTTTAACCACCCCTACGCGCGCTCCTCCAGGCACTCCAGCAGCCTTCCCTGCTCCTGCCGACGCTCCTTCGGACACCGTGCGGGGATTGAGTGTATGTTCCGGTATATAGCAATATATCTGTTCGGACGTGCGGGGCGGTGTATTACACTTTGTTTGGTAATTAATTCCACTATCTTCCTCGTTGCATATATTCATACCGAGGTACAATTGCGATTCAGCGTTTAATGCGTCTTTTTTCGCAGATGTACATTCTGCTGCCATAGCGGCTAGCCACGGAGGTAGTGTGCGAGAAACACCTGGAAATTCTAAAACATTTCCTCGCAAAACACGCATCGTTGTATTTCGGTCTGTGTGTGCATAACTAATAATACTATTCAGGCGAATGTGTCCTGGTGTTAATGATTCTGTTGACCGAACGTCCATTAATCCCATTTCTTGATTGTGAAATACACGCAACAACTCTTTCAGAAGTAAAGTTGTAATATCCGCGTTCGATGAAGCGTAAATAACAAAAGTTCCCGCAACACCCCCGTTAACCTCTCTTAATCCAATATCATGATGCGGAAAACCGTGAATTCCGTACGAATAACTTGAACGGTTTAACAGATTTACCTTCCATTCCAAACGATAACGTTTCATTACGGGATGAGTTGAAAAACCATCACAAAGAGAGGCAAGTTGTAGTATACAATGTAAGATGTATTCATGCTTGACCTGTAAATGTATTTTAATGGGACCTTTTCCAGGCAAATCTTCATAATCATCTCTATATACAAAACTAATGGAGTCTTTGTCATTTCGTTCCGCCATGATTCGGTCGGCTCGAAATATATGCGGAAATCGACTGAATGTTGCTCTTATTATAGCATTGTTAAACGCAGTTTTATTTGAAGCGATATATACATGCGCATCAAGTCCTAAAGGTTCGTGAAAATCAAAACGGATATCCTTAAGCGAGTCTTTGGCACCCATATATGTTTCGAATTGTGCACCCAAGGCACGAACATCAAATGTTTTGTATTTCATCAGACGTTTATAAACGTTGTACGCTGAAGTAGTAATGTCCGCATTCGCCGGGACATAATAAACAGCAACCTCGTAGTCAGACATACTCTATTAGGGTCTATAATAATACGTTAATTTATAATGTAAAGGTGATGGCTCTAGGTCTAAAATCCCCGTTAGTCTAAATTACGTCTTTTACGTAGTCTTGATTTGGATCGCATTTTTCTAGTTTTCGATCTCTTTTGAGTACCACCATGCCATGGTATAATTTCATTCCAGCCTTTTACAATATCTTCTGTAATAGCAATATTCTTAACCAAATATCGATTTACAATAAAATCTACTATATCAGCTTCTGTTTTGCCAATAATAAATTGAGGCCCTGTAGCGCGAATAGTTGTTTCAACGGCGATATACAAATCTATATCAGGGAAGTAAAATAAGGGGAACGCGTGATATGTTGTAAACATGGTCATACCAATAAAACCAAATAATTCTGATCTTTGTTCTTGAATAGCATGTGTTTCCTCTCTGGAAAAACTATGCCAACCTGAAACAAGTATTTTACGAACCGAATACCTTTTTTTTCTAAATTCGGCAATAATAAAATTCGCATTATCACCGCATCTATTTCCCAAACAAATACTACCTGCTTTATAAAGCTTCAATAACTGAGGTAGGAGATCAGCAACTTTTGCCGGCACATGCATCATATTGGCTGTGAGCATTCCTGGTTTTCCCATAACTTTATATACTGCTCCTTCAAAGGGAAAATCAGATAATTCAAATGGATACGGACTCGTTCGGGGAGCAAGTAATTCTTTTATGACAATGTCCATCTATAGGATCACGCCTTTTTATGTGTATCTTGTAAATATCTACAGGTGTTATAATTATGTCATTTAAGACAGCAAAGTTCGACATATATTGTTTAACTAGGATATGCTTAAGTTATTAGGGTTAATTTTGTAGTATATCAAAAATACATTACAAAAGTGGCCGATTAATAAAAATTGATAGCCTTTTTATATAATAAAGCCCATGTTGGTCGGTTATTTCAGTTGGTAGAATCCCTCTCTTATACGCTTGTACGTATGCTTAGGTAGGAGGAAGTCGCGGGATCGAGACCCGCACCGACCATACAACTTTTTTATTCGCACATCACCCCCATATCAGCCACACAAATATCTTATAGACTTTCTAATTATTCTACATTAAGAGGCCAACCCTTTTATACCGCTGTGCGGGTCTAAAATAATGCGGTCTAGTAGAGATGTCAAATAACGAAAAACGATTCAATGATATTGCACGTGAAGTCGCTCCAGCGAAAGCTAAGGAACTATTGTTAGAAATATCGGGCAAAATTAGCAGCGGATGGATACATACAGCGTTAGAAGAGGTCACGCCTGAATATTTACCCAATATGCCCGGAAATGGATACAATCAATACAATAAAGACGGCAAAATGAAACCTGAATGGAAAGCCTATCACAATAAAGTGATGAACATATCTAGCAAAGATGTGCGTCCCTATATTGCTACGTTATCTGACGATACTGCAAAGTCGGTGTTATTGGCGGTTGTAAAGGCATTAACTGGTGTATATGACGATCCGAATGTTGACGGATACGGAAATGCAGTACCCATACCTGAACTTACACATATGGATATTAATGTAGTTGTGAAGGCGCTTGAAGCCCAAGGAAAGAACAAAAAGGGCGGGGCACGTAAGAGTCGCAAGAATCATACACGTAGCAGAAAAACTAAAACTTTACGGCGTTTTTATTCTAAAAACAATTAGATAGATATGGCCAATGCTATGAAGAGCACACCCGCGGAGGTAATGAAAAACCTAATGGATGCTGTTGCGTTCGGTACTGTGGACGAAGTAAGAATCGCCAAGCGAGCTTTGTACAAGATAGCGAATGATATTGAGAAAATGGGTTATGCGGGTATAGCACCATTTTTAAAGCAATACATACACCCAATGGATGGTAGCCAGTTTCAAGGATTGACGCTACTCCATGCGGCTGTATTAACTGGTGAACCTGAGATTGTAGAGGAGACCTTGACATTTGGAATCGATATGGAGACACTAAGCGGTGCAACATTGGATCCCGAATTCGCCAAGAAGACTCCGCGCGGGCTAGCCGATGTGCTGATTGTACGTTCCAATACGCCAGAGGCGATTGCTGTATTCAAAGGAATAAAGAGTCTATTATTAAAACGTGGTGCGAAGCCCAAGATGAAGACGACTATTACAGGCAAGAAATTAGCATTTCCGGAGAATGCTGCTAATGTCCAGTATTATAAGAATGCAGCTGCGATGGTGAATCGCATGTTTCCTTTAGAGAAGAGTCCTAAGACGCGTAAGAATCGCAAGAACCGTAACAAGACACGTCGTGCGTAAAACGGCATATTATTATTCTTATTGAACCATATTATTATTAGAAAATTGAATATTCGTAATTAATGTTCGTTGATAGTAAATGGGTTTCATTTATATAATTACAAATACTATAAATGAAAAAGTTTATATAGGTCAAACTAAGAAAAAGAATATTCAGGAAAGGTGGAAAGATCATATTAAAAATACAAAAGACCCTAAACAAAACAGACCTATCGTCGACTCAATGCGTGTATTGGGGATTCAAAATTTCAAAATAGAAGTATTACATGAGTGCGAAAACGACCGATTGGATGAATTAGAAATATCAGAAATTGAAAAACATAATAGTTTACATCCGCATGGATTAAATTATACAAGAGGGGGGCAAGGGCCACGTAAGAAATCATGTGAAGAACTTAATAAAAAGAATTCTGAGGCACAAAAAAAACGCTTTGCAGACCCAGCAAAGCGAAAACAAATGTCTGATGCTCGCGCAGATATGTTGAATAGTGAACTTGGCAACGAGTGGAAAAAAAGTCATAGTGAAAAAATAAACAATTTCTGGAACTCTGAGGAAGGGCAAAAAAAACGAAAAGAGGAAAGTGAAGCAAAGATAGAATTTCTAAACACACCAGAAGGTGCAATACTCAAACAAAAGCACAGCGAATGTCTTATATTAAGAAATAAAACTGAGGAAGGTAAAAAATCAATACAAATGATGCGTGAAACCAAAAAGGCATTTTATAATACCGATGAAGGTAAAGAAAAAATGAAACAAATAACAATAAAACGTTTGGAAACAATTCAAAAAAAAAAAGAAAATCAAATTCCAAAGATATTTAAATGTGAACTATGTGAGTGTGAATTCAAAACAAGCGGAAAACTAAAACGACATCAAACTACAAAATACCATACAGATAACGAAAATGGTATTTTATCATCGGAAGAAAAAGAACGATTTAAAAAAAGTATACAAAAACGTTTATCGACTTTAAATACACTAAATGAACATAAAAATATAATTATTTATAAATGTAATGTTTGTAATAATGAATATAAAACAGCATTACAATTAAAACGACACAGTCGTGATACTAAATGTTGCGATAAATTACAAAATATTATATCTTATATAAATTGTTGATTTTACTGGCTTCAAAGCTAATTTTTTTAATTTAGAACTTCTTAATCGGCGTTTTAAATGAAAAGTTGTAAATGTTAGTGTATTGTTATATTTATTAATTATTTTTCTCAATACATTTTGCTAATTTTCTCCGATATTTTTGTGCCCTAATTCTGTTATAATACTTTAATTATTTTTTGTGCCCTAATTTTTCTCCAAAAAAAATGCTAAATTTCTCTATTTTTTCTCGAAATTCCCCAAAATTCCTCGTTTTCGCCGGATTTTCTCCCATTTTTCTCTGAAATATCTCCAAATCATTAATCTATAGATTAATGATTTGGAGATATTTCAGAGAAAAATGGGAGAAAATCCGGCGAAATGCGAGAAAATTTAGCATTTTTTGGAGATTTTTTGCGTTTTTTAGCGTTTTTTTGGAGAAAAAATTAGGGCACAAAAATAATTAAAGTATTATAATAGAAATTAGGGCACAAAAATAATGGAGAAAATTTAGGGCGTAAAAAAACCACTATTTTTGGAATCGGATATATAAAATAATATTATTATGTTATATAAGAAATTATACATCGTTTCATTTTAGGAAAAAACAGCGTATTAATCTACAAATATATTTTACTTCCTCGTCGCTCACGAATGTATGAGATGGTAAAAAAAGCCCATTCTGCGAAATATATGATGCTGTCGGAAACTCTTTATTTGATAAATACATAGGTGTTTTATGAATTTCAGGATATGTTGGCCGTGTTTGTATATTATGTAACTTTAGAAATGCTGCAAGTTCATCTCTTTTTGGTGTATATATATCAATAAACCATGGCAAATAATTATTGCCTGACGGTGGTATCATAAAAACTTCTGTTTCCTTAAGTTGATTATAATATTGTATATATAGATTACGCATAAACGAAATACGTTCAGGCAATTTCTTCATCTGTTCTATGCCGATTACAGCTTGTATATCTGTGTATTTCATATTCAATCCAAATAGTTCGAATACATCTACGCCGCCACATTTTCTCCCAAAATTTTTAATCATTGACATTTTATTTGCAAGTTGACTATCATTTGTAACAACAAAGCCACCTTGTCCTGTGCTAATAATTTTGGGTGTGCTTAATGAAAAACAGCCAACGCGACCAAAGGTTCCGAAATGCTTACCGTCCACACGAGCACCCAATGATTGAGCTGCATCCTCAATTAATATTAATCCATTCGATTCACAATATGTTTTAATCTGCGGTAGGTCTAATTGGCGATTGTTTAACGACACAAATAGCACGCATTTAGTGTTAGGAGTGCGATTACGTTCAATAAGTTCTTGTGTAAGCGTGCCTGTACGTGGATCTACATCTGTTATGATAGGATTTGCTCCTACCATCTTTACAGCGTTTATTGTTGCAATCATAGTATAGTCTGGCACAATAACATCGTCGCCCGTGCCTATCTCGCATCCCATGAGAGCCATTGCGAGTGCCATGCTACCACTAGTTGTCATCAACACATGTTTTACACCTATAAATTCTGAAATCATAGATTCCAATTTTGTCGTCTGCTGATACTCTGTTACAAAGTTTACACCATCCTTCATATAATCAAAGCATGCGTTTGCTTCACATATATCAAAATTAGGCCTCGTTTGAAGCAACATATCTTTTTGGTGATGCCATTGTATCATTTCCTCAATCGTATCTGAATTCATACAAGACTGATAATATCCGCCAATTACCATTTTTGTCGGTGTGCGTAGTTTTTCAGGATCCCGTGGATTTGTCGATGTTATCTGTGATTTGGATATATATGCCATATAATCCTTCTGATGAATAATGCGAAAATCTAGTGAAATTCGTAGAGTTGTTTCAACATTAATCTGATTAAAATGTGTACAACGATTTCCATTAAACACAAACAAGTTGCCATAATTCATTGTTATGCCTTCATAATCGCCCTTTCCTGGTTCAGATTCTATAAAAAGACGATTTGTGCCATACATTGATGTGATTGGAATAAGAAAATTACGCTCGCCCAAGGGATGACGACCAATATCATCTGAATCATAATGGGGTGGAACAGCTGTATTATTTATAAATTGGAATCGCACGCTGGGAAACGATTGATATATCATATACTGTTCATCAGGGTAAAAATGCTTGTAAATATCTTTAACAAACTTACAATACAATATCTTAAAATGTATATTCGCCTTGATATCAGCATAAAACTGTTTATGTAAATTTGTTTCAATATCTCTCAAACTTGATGAATTGTATTCACTTGATTGTGTGTGGAGATGTTCTAGATCGCTCGTTTCATACAATGTTTCAAAATATTCTCTAAAAGGATGTACTTTAGTATCATATGACACTATGCTATGATCGCCAAAAACACGTGAATTAGGGAACAATTCGGAACTCATACCGTTCAATGGATATATGTAAAATAATTAGATACCATTTAGACCGATACATATGTTTGTATAAACTAAATTGGCGTGAATAACGTGTGGTAAGGTTTTTCCATGTTTTTATCATAAACAATGATAGCATCAGAATGTTTGTTCAAATATGACCCCCAAAAACTAAATGTTGATTTCGACATTATATTATGATGACATAATGATATACACCACATATCAATGTAATCTTCCGTATGGCCCATACGTAAATAAGGGTAACCTTCTAAAAATGTAAAATCGATACTTTCCATATCATCCGAAAATATAAGAAAGATTGGATTTTCAACATTCTCTTTAAAATACTCGGTGGCTCGTTTATAAAAACTGTAATCCCATGGTTTACCAATAACAGAATGATTAATGTATTCATTGCCACGAAAATGTAAAGATATTGTTGTATAATTGTTATGGAATAATATTGGATATGTATTACGAATAATATTAAGAGAAGTATCGTCAGGTGAAAATATATCTACAATTTCATGTTTGTACATATTGAAGTATTCTATACATTCAAGATAACCAAATAATTCAACAGATTCACGATTGGACGTTAAAAACACAATTAGATCTTTATCATAAGCCCAAATATCTCGTTCGTGAATAGGATGAAATGGCGTATTCTCAATCGTTAAACACTTTCTAAATATAGTATTTAGGTGATTAAATCCAAAACGCTCTTTTAACATATGTGCGAATTTTACAAGATTATTATACACAACTATGCGATTTGTTGTTTTTGCTAAGCCATAACATGATGCTATTTGGAACATCACATTTCCAAGACCTGTATTTTTTGCTGATAACCATTCAGAATCAGATGCTGTAATTTTTGGTGTTATGTACATAGAGTATTATATGTTTATGAAATATACTGTTTAGACCGATAAATAAGTAATGCGATAGTCTAAACGTTGACGCATATGAATTCTACATTATAAAACAATGAGTGAAGTTCAGCGATTCTATGCTGATAATATGTTTCATGGTTATGTTGAAGGAATGGATATAAATACTTCTGCAATTATTTTTGATTTGGGGACGTATAAAGGATATACTACAAAATTACTATCAGACTTATATAAATGTAAAATATACACATTTGAACCCATGATACCATTTTACCACGAAGCAATCGTTGAGTGCCAATCACATCCGAATATTTTTTTATTGCCGCACGGTCTTGGAAATGGTAATTTTGATTTTTCTATGAATATTACTGGAGATTCTACAAGCATGTTTGCGAAAGTGGATCCTTCAACTGCACATAAATGTTCTATACGTGATTTTTTTGAGTTTATAAATGAACATAACATAAAAGATATAGACCTTCTACACATAAATATTGAAGGGGGTGAATATGACTTATTGGATTACATATTTTCTAAAGATTTTCACAAACATATCCGTCATTTGATTGTACAGTTTCACTATCCTTCTGAAGAAAACGACACAAAAATAAAAGGTTATTTTTCCATGTTAGAAAAGACACATATATGTAATTATAATTATAATTATGTATGGACAAAATGGTCTCGGTTATAAATTTGTCAGCAATTGGCACATCTGGTTGCCACGTTTTTCTAAACCACATGCTTCATAAAACGGCATGTTTTCATCAGCACAATCCAATGTTATTTTATAACAGTGTCGAGCCTGATTGATCAGATGTGATATAATCTCCTTGCCTATGCGTTTTCGACGATGTGATTTACGAACACATACATCTTCTATATGTGCGTATACACATAGGTTGTGTATAAATTTATATTCATAAATAATAGTCCCTGTTGCAAGCAATTGTCCATCCTCTTCATAGACCCATATTTCAGACATTGATTGAATCTGCTTTAGGGTTTTCTTGAACTCTTCTTCGTTAAATTTAGTAGGACGAAATTCATTAATAAGTTCTAAATAGGCCACATAATCATTTTCTGTCAATTTACGAAATGTCATATCTAACCGATTTATATGTATGTGTGTTTTAGACTCTATTATATACCTGTCTAAAGCGATTATTCATTTATAATCATATATGATTCCGGTTACAATATTAATCCCAGTCTACAATGGTTGGGAATATTTTGACGATTGTGTTTATTCTATATTAAATCAAACGTATACAAATTGGACTGTTATTATCGGTGTAAATGGTCATGGTGGAGACGATAACAATGTATATAAAACTCTAAAGGATAAAATTGAGAAGATTCATGATCCTCGCATACATATTTACAATCTACCTGACATAAAAGGTGCCCCCTCCACAATAAATTTTTTAGCAAGTCTAGCAAATACAGAGTGGATAGCACACATTGATATTGATGACAAATGGCATCCTATAAAACTAGAGGCTCAAATGCTATCTACACAGAGTGCTGCGAAAGACTCTGGAATTATTGGAACATTTGCTCAATACTTCGGTGATTGGAATGGTTCTCCAGATATTCCTGGCGGTTCAATAACGAAAGAACATTTTATGAAAGTAAATCCAATGATCCATTCCTCTATTTTAATTAAAAAACATCTTGTCAATTACACGGACGAATTTTTTGGAACATACGATTATGATTGTTGGTGTAAGCATCTGCTAAACGGTGTTCGGTTTTACAATGTTCCCTTGCCACTTACATATCACCGACTTCACTCAGGCTCTGTCTATAACGCAAGTGGACAACAGACTCCAGATATGATTCGCAAAAAATATTTTAACATTTCTGTGTAATCTCTATATTTAAACTAATGCTTCTAACAATTGTTCTGTCATGTATTGATGTGTCCCTTTTCCTTCTCCGTTCCAGTTACTACCGGCTCTATAATGAAGAACATTTGTATTGTATAACTCACACCAAAACTTTCCGTCACTCGTATTACGAATATCGTTTTGAAGGAATGATTTTAATTTCGGATTGTGAATATTGGGCGGAATCTGTGTGTCATCCCATTGACACGATGCTAAATGACGAATGTAGAAAATCTTATCATGATGTGATTCTTTATACGCTCGCAACCAGCCCTCCATCATACCACCTGTATCTGTTGTAGGCGTCATGTTCCAATTTATGAGTTCACGAAATTTCATATTCTCTGTGTTAAAATAAAAGAGATTTGGCCAAACGTACTGAATGCCTGGACGTTCTGAAAGAGTAACAGCACAGTCATAGCGTATAAACGAATCTATATGGAATGTGTCTACTAGAAACATATCCGAATCAATATGAAGATATTGATCCGGATTGTCAAACATAAATTGTGTAATATAGTTCATAGATTGAATATGCCGCATTCCAGCGTGCGTTAACTCACGATGTTGTTCATTAGGCATGTTTATACAACGGATTCCAAGTTGCTGACACATATCTACAATTTGTGAATGAAGGGTCACATCGCCAAAATTCGTATAATCAGGAAACTGTTTTGCGTCATTGAATACAATAAACTCATAAGGTGTTTTCATGTGTCGTCTGAGTGTGTGAAATTGTGCCTTGATGAATCCAGGATTGTTTACAACCGGTGTTACAACTTTCATTGTAAGTTGTTTATGTGGCTTTATATATTTAACTTTAGGCAAGGGTTAATCCTTCCGTCATTCGCTCCACTGCAAATTTTCCAAGTGGTGTATCCTTCGCATGAATATAATTATTTGCTAAATGGTGTACAAAACATATATTTGAAACAAGAGTATTTGTCTCGTTGAGTGGATAAAAAGACCCTAAATAGGACATTTTGAATCCAATTGCGGAACTTTCCAAAATAAATGTGGAAGGCGGTTTGTTAAGGCCGTTAGGAAAATATAAATGTGGAGACCAATACGGTGATGCTATAAATCTCTCTAATTCATGTTTATCGCACATCCAAAATGCACAATAATTTTGATGGTTCCAAACAAAGATTCTGTCGTCTACCTGTATTGGATGCGTTGAGGGAAGCAATACGTCTGAACAAAAATAATCCTTCTTATTCGCCGTTTCTACACGAACAAACCCTACATCTAAATTATTTGTGTGAAGTGTATCTTTATAGCGTAACCAATACTTGAATGCTTCGAATGGAATACCCATATCATCTTCAAGGTATATAAATACATCAAACATATCTTTCTGTTTGACCATAAGTTCACGAGGTCGCCAGACCAAGTATTTTGGATCTTCGCGGCTTAGGTCATGTACGATATAATGTACACGCAATGTATCAGATACATTCAATTGCGTTTTAATGACGTCTGTTGAATTTGTATGAATAAAGATGTCCATACTTTGTACATCCCATAACGCCAAATAATCGTTGACAACTGAAATAAGTATGGGTTGCCGTGACGCATATGATTCTTTATTCTTCCAATAGGATGCTATATGAACACATATCTTTTGCTGTGAAGCCATTGTTGATATACTTATTGTATCTGTTTAAACAGCATTTATGTGCGATCATGGTCTAAAATATGTATCTTATTAGATGAATAATGGTCTCCTGTACAATTGTAACAGCGTTTTATCCTATCCGTTCCAAATTTCCAAAAGATGTATACATTCAATGGGCTCATAATTTCTTACAATTGTCCTGTCCAGTTGTTTTGTTTACAACCGCTGATATGGAACCACTCTTTCGGCAAATGCGGAGCAATCGCCCTATTCATATTGTTATTTTGCCTTTTGAAAATATATACATGTGGAAAATGTACAAACAGGAATGGATAGCACATCATATGATAGATCCTGAAAAAGATATACATACACCTGAATTATATGCTGTTTGGGCTCAGAAACCTATTTTTGTTGAACAGGCCATACGTTTGAACCTATTTAATACCGAATTCTTTTACTGGTGCGATATTGGTGCGTTTCGTGTGCCGATCCAGGATGTTGTTCGTCGCACCTTTCCAACATGTGCGTTTTCGCCGAACAAGGTGTTGTTTACCTCAGTAGAAGATCTGAATCCAGCGTGTGAACTTTACAATCTAGATGGACGTAAGCATACACTCGTAGGAGGATTGTGGGGCGGGGAAGTTTCAGCATGTTTACGATGGCGTTATGCGTATGAAGCAATGCTTATCCGATATTTCGCAATGGGACTCTTTGCGGGAAAAGATCAAACTGTTATGCTAACAACCTATTTGGATAACACGTCTCTTGGTGAGATTCTTCGACCGAAACTACGTAAGCAACCTGGATACGACGACTGGTTTTTTGCCCAAAGGCTTCTATCAGATGAATATGTGTTAGCTGAACCTGATACGTCTTATAAAATATCTGGTACGAAACTAACTGTGTCTGTATCAATCAAAGGCGGATTAGGAAGTCAAATGTTCCAAGTTGCGGCTGCGTACGCATATACAAAACGGAACGGAGCATCTTTGCGTATACTCCGAACAAAACGAGAGAACGATGGGCGACCCATGTATTGGAATTCTGTGCTTTCTCGTTTTTCATCCTATCTTACAGATACCTTGCCTGCTGGCCTTGCGGTTTGGTGTGAAAAAAGCTCATACGAATATACACCGATTCCATCTATACCATTGAATGGCTTGTTGATTGAAGGCTATGTACAGAGTTCCAAGTATTTTGGTGATTCAGTAACGCACGAGGAAATACGTCGAATGATGCAACCAGATCCTTATCTTGTCGATTCATTACGTTTGAAGTATCAGCATTTATTTGAACAGAAAGAACGTGTTATTGTTGTCCACGCACGACGCACAGATTATGTGTCAACTCAACATAATATTGATTACCATGGTCCACTTGGAAGCGATTACTATAGAGAGGCGATGAAGATTGTGTGTGAAAAAATAGCCTCTCCTATCTTTCTGTTATCATCCGATAATGCTATGTTTTGGATTGATATTCTGCCACACGTTCCTCAACTTCAAACATATTCGTTTGTGATTATCGACGAAGATGAAATCTCCACACTTGCTCTGTTACAACAGTTTCGGCATTTTATTATAGCAAATTCATCGTTCAGTTGGTGGGCTGCGTGGCTGGCGACAGACAGGCGTACTGTTATTGCTCCACGACAATGGGTTGGGCGGAATGGACCCTCCCAATATGAAGATGTCTACGAACCTTCGTGGACACGGGTATAAAAATTGAAACGGGTTCTTCTTTGTGCTGGCTGTGTAGATTTGGCATGGACGATCAAGATTGGACAACGGTTGTTATCAAGAAGAAGGGTAGTGCACACAGTTCGAGCCAAAGCGACTCTCGGCGACCTATTAGCCAACAGGCGGCTCTTATGCGGAAACTTGACTCTGACGCACCCGTAAAGCTGCGGACTCTTAGTGCAGCATCGCGACAAAGCATTATTCAAGCCCGTGTCGCACTTACAATGAATCAATCGCAACTCAACGCAGCGTGTTCCTTTCCGCAGAATACGATACGGGATATTGAGAGTGGCAAGGCTATCCCAACGCCTACACAACTCAATGTGCTCAGCCGTGTTCTCAAGATGGTGTTGAAATATGATTAAATGAGCACAGGGTGTATAAAATTTGACATGCTTTTTAATACTCTATACTTTATTAGATACAAGAATGGCAGCAGCTGTACGTGCGTGGTATTTAATCCCCGAAATTCCTTTCGCAGAGTATGTGAAATGTCTAGCACCTCTTTACAAAGTTCTTGAACAGAGACATACAAGCGAAGGAGGCGATGATATCTTTCTGAAAAGCATTCTAATGGAACACAGCGGCATGACAGAAGATGCTTGGAGATTTGCGGAGAAGCAGCGTCGTTACGAGAAGGCACTTACGATGAAGATGGGGGATTTCCACGAGGAACTTGCTGGTAAATTTGGAGGCTATGAAACACTTCCAGTAGGACATGCGACTGGTTGCGATGTACGCAAACTTGATGATTCTGAGTATTGGGAGTGGAAGAATCGCGACAATACTATGAACAGCGGTAGTGCGGCGACCGTTGTCGCAAAACTCAGAGCGATTCATGAGTCAGGAAAGAAGGGGTTTCTTGTCATGGTGAATACCGAAAAACCCCGTGCACCACGACCAAAAGGAATGCCGGCAGAGGTAAATGTCTTTACGGGAAAGGAGGCCTATGCGTATCTTTCTGGACGTGATACGTTCTTCACGGATCTTCATGAGACAGTGAAGGCCACATTCAAAACATATAAGACACATAAGGAATTGGCAGATTCCGTGTAGAGGGGCTAAAACGTATATGTATACGTCAATACAGTATGGAGTCGTCTACAGACTATACTGAATTATCGCCGGTGCCTGTCTGTATTTTATGTAATGAAAAAGCACCATATATGTTTTTTCCGTGCGGTTGTACACAACCCGTTCATGGTCCCTGTTTATCAAAATGGACAGAACATAACCGCACGTGTCCACGCTGTCGTGCGAGTTGGATACATATTCTACCAGCGACAATTGAGACGCCTGTCATTGTAACACCTGTGATTGAAACGATAGTTATACCTAAACCACGACGTTCTACGAATTGGTTGTCTCTGCTGATTATTTTTGTGTTTGTTCTTGTGTGTATTGCGATTGGAGTTATATGGTCTATGGTGTAGCCAAGAACTCCTTGAGTCGTCTCGCAACTGCCTCGGCTAACTTCACCGGCACCGCATTTCCAATCTGTTTATACTGATTTCCCATACTTCCTACAAATTCATATGTATCTGGAAATGTTTGGATGCGAGCATATTCACGTACCGTAAGGGGTCGGGTCTCGGTAGGATGACAACGCTCCGTCTGTTTTTGTGCGGGGCTCGTCGTTAGTGTTAGGCACGCTTCATTCATGGCGAGACGACGGGCAATACCTCGTTTTCCACCGCCGGCCTCCATGCCTTTTTGTCCCATGTACTGGCTTTTGATGGGTTCTGGTAGATTCACCCAACATCCGCCTTGCGGGACAAGTTCCATGACACGGCGTTTCGCTTCTGGATACGTCGCACCTGGACTCGCCGGAATATCGGACGTCAGCACGTCTTTGAGCAGAACGACCTTTTTGGACTTTTCGGGATACGTGAATTCGGCTGTAATATCGCTGCGCACACCGATGATAAAGATGCGTTCCCGTTTCTGAGGAACTTCGTAATCCTTCGCATTGAGGACTTTGGTATAGACACGGTAGCGACCACCGTTTTCGAAGAGGCGTATGACATGCTGAAGCGTGGCTCCTCCGTCATGTGTTGTGAGTCCTTTCACATTCTCAATCATAAGTATGCGCGGTTCGCACTCATTTACAAGACGATTGAATTCTACGATAAGTTGACCACGTGGATCATCCAGACCTAGGCGTTCGCCCGCCTGAGAGAACGCTTGACACGGTACGCCGCCGCAGAGTACATCCACCTGTCCTTTGTATTTCGTCAGATTGAGTTTTAGCATATCACAATTCTCTACGGGAACGCCTGGATGATTTTTCTTGAGCGTTTCACAAAAGGTCGGCACAAGCTCATTGAGAAGCAGCGGCCGCCAACCCGCATTCATAAACCCCGTACTGAGACCGCCGCATCCAGAGCAGACTTCTATAAATGTAGGTTGGCTTGTAGCGACGGGCGTAGCGACAATCGTGTTTTGTGGCGTCGAATCATAATTTGTTAGAAGTGTAATAAGTGCGGTTTTATTCTTTCCACTCGTGCCTCGAATTTGACGCTCCTTACATAATTCAATGAGTTCCTTCTGCGTCTTGGTTGAGTAGTCCATCCTGTGGATACTGGGTTTGTGATATGTGTAAAATCAATTTTTACGCACATTGTGCGTATAAATTGAAAAATATAAAAGACATTAAACGCGTGTGATTTGTTACAAATACCATCGTGCCCGAAACTGTAGCGGGCAAAGAGTCTCACGCAATGATGTATATACATTACATCCTGTGGTCGGTGTTAGCGTCAATGTGTTTATGACGTTATTCGGACACATAACATCACGTGCTACAGACACGAGTGCGCAGCCCGTGTCAGGGTTCGATCTTATGTAGGTTAGGAATGCGTAGACAAACGCCACAGTTAGTAGAATTTGTAAGATAAGAGTTACTATGTTACAAAAGGCCGTGGAGAACAGAATCCACAATGTGTCGCCGACAGAGTCGACTGCGTTCTTCTTGTAGAACATTTGAAATGAAAGGAAATAAATAGGATTGAAGCACACAAAAATACATTGCGGAACTGCGTCCTTTCAATTTTTTTCGCTCCTTGACCGTTGCCGTCGCACCATATCCGCACCTGCGAATTCGCCGTCTGGATTGCGATAGATATGCGTTGTACGAAACCCGTATTTCTTGTACCACTCTACTAGCCATTCGCTGTCGGCTGTAACGAGTCGAATCGCCCGTTCATCCACACAGTAATCGCATACATGTCTAAGAAGTTTGGAACCGAGTTTCTCATCCTGGAATTCTTTATTCACGCATATATAACGAATGCTATTTGTTTTATCGACTAATACGAATCCAATGACAACACCGTAATACAGTGCGGCAAAGGAACGCTTCTCACATCGGTCGTCCCATTCCGCTGGAAAGTCAGAATGCTGGGTTATATTAAATAGTCCCTCAAAGAGTGTGCGACACTCCTTATAGTAATTCCACTTCAGGGGTACGAAACGAATTGTACACATTCTGCGGACTGCTTTTATGCGACCATTATGATGTTCATTTTTTACATGGTTGTTGTGCCGGCACAATTGCTGGTTCGTTCATCGTGTAGCGATTGTATACGATATAAATTCCTGATACAGATAATAGTACTATTTCGACACTGCTTCTTACTAGAATGGGGGTGTCACCGAGTATGATGCTGTATGGAATCCATAATGACGATGAGAGCACGCTCAAACAACAAAACGACAGAGAGTAGATATTTGTGCTCTTTTTTGTATACAACAAATACATAAAAATAAGACGAGCAAGAAATGAAAAAGATATTGCGGTATAGGGCAATACAACCAAATAGACATTATCTGTCATATATTAATTACACTGACTCTATAGACGCCTATTTATTTAAACTTGTGTCTGACTTCTGTTTTACTTCAATGGGTGTACTCGTTTGCGGTATCTCGTTTGTTTTTTCTGGGTGGGGTTTTGAGGGTTCGCTGCTACACGTCCCACAGTGGTCAACATTTGCCCAATATACTTTTATAGTATTGGATACTTCATCTGTGCGCCCCCATCGCCCCAACAGTTTTTTATCCATTGTTTTAAAGAAAAGATTTCGAAACATCGTCTCGTATGTGACTTATAGTAAGCAGGGATTCGCTTATCATTTTTCTACTCTACCAGCATCGGAATTCCACGCTCCTTACAATAATCTGCTATCTCCGTCATTTTGGTGATGCCGATTTCGCCGGTGCCGATAAATGCGTGGCGATCCAAGCAGGAGCCGCAGGGAGTTGCGGAATCGTTAAAGTGAACAAGTTTGAGCAGAGCTGGATCGGTTGTATAGAGCTTTTGAATATACTCGAGCGGGTTTTGGCCGGTCGCAAAGACGTGGCACGTATCTACGCAAATGCGTAGGAGTGGAGACGCAAAGGACTTGACAAATGCGACAAATTCATCGTACGTCGTAAGCATCTCGGTTCCCTGTCCTGCCGGTGTCTCCAAGAGAATGGGGCATTCTGGCGACGCATACTGTAACGCACGCACAAGATTCGCACGCATGTGCTCATAGGCTACCTCTTTCGTCATTGTTGTGGACTTGCCGACGTGGACAACGACACCACGGAGACCCATAGCGACTGAATACTGGAGGTTGCGAATAAGGCACATTACACCGTAGTCCTCCTTCGTACCAGGCTCCTGACAGAGATTAATAATGTACGGGCTGTGAATGTAGAGCCGCACGGCTGTGGTCGTTTGTGCGGTTGCGGCCGCCGCAATATCCTCGTCTTTCATGACGAGTTTCGTGCTTTGTGGACCCGCTAGAAACATCTGGAAGGGGCGTGTGCGGAGAAGGACGAGTTGATGAATGGTCGCCGCAATGCTTTTTCCCTTGGAAATATGGCAGCCAATGGAATGCGTCTCTTGGAGGAGACGGCCAGGAAGCGGGGACTTGATTGCGGTCGGCACCTGGCTGTTCAGACTCATCATATTGAGAGCGTCGCGATACTGATTGCGGAGCTTCCAGCCGGCCAGAGGTGCGTGCCATACCGTGGCTTGAAGCGGAAGCACAAGATACACATCCGACGCCTCAGGGCACAGAGCCGCATACGCAAAGACCTGAAATAGGAAATCCACCCAGTTCTTCTTGAGGAGCCCCGTCAGCTTAACCTCAAAGATCTGCGTTGTAGTCTGTGCGTCTGGATGACCTTCGACCGCTCCCCATCGGAGCGTCGTATCAAAGACGAGCGTTCCCTTGACGACCGCATCTAGGCCTCGGCGGGTCGCAATCACCGTATCCAGAAAGGGTTGCGTTGTCTTGGACTTCGTCACCTTCGCACGAGCCGTATCGTTGTACGCTGGATAGTATTTCGCAATCGCCACATGGAGAGTGTCGGTGTGGATTGCGTCCACTGGGAAACGCAGAAGCTCCTCCGCTACAAAACCAAGAAGCGAATAGGATTCCTCCTTGGGGAAGATAGACAGAATTGCGGCGGGATATTTCGCCGTCTCGGCGGTCGGCATCACGAGTTTCTTAGGAAGCAACTTCTTAAGATTCGCACGAGCCGCCGAATCCATGGAAGAAAGAATAGCACGAACACGGATAGGAACAATTGTGGACATTGTTAGGAAAGAAAAGAGAAAGGAAGAAACCTGTTAGGAGCCTTTCATCGTTGTAGGATGTTTCAATTTTTCAAAGCACAGCAAGATGATATCTACTTCCTACATTTGTGTATTTACTCCATTCGGCAGCTTGAAACTGAAGGATATGACCAATAAAACACTTTGCGACTCCGGATTCGGAAACCATTTTCACATAGTTACTTTCTTGTATCATATAGACTTTTTCTCCAGTGTCCAACTGTTGGATCATATGAATGGTATCCGGTCGACCTATCCATTCTCCTGTCATAACCAAACAGCGTGTCTCATCTATAAGTGTAAGATATGCGTAATTTTGAAACCGTATAATGCGTTGTATATTTCTATCCTCAAATCCTATAACTGGATAGTTCAGAGGTATATTGTGTATTCGTTTCCGAATCCAATTTGCGACAATAACTCCTAAAATAGACTGTTCAGGACACTGGTTAATGAAATTTAAAAGATATCCTCCATAATGATTCGGATCAATCCACCGTTCTACTTCGCAAGCCTCTAACCATTCTTTCACGAATTGAACGGATACTGCTGATTTACGAATGACGATTATATTCGCACATACACCTGGATATTGGTAAACAAACAGTGAATTCTCTCCCAACTCACGCAATACATTGGTCTTTGTAAAATTTTTAAGCGAACAAAATTCTGTTTCTCTATGAGCGAAAAAATCAAAATTACATAATCTTAGAAAATCTTCTGCACAGTTGCGAATATTCGTATAGTCTCCCAATTTGTCACCGTATCTTACAATATTGCTGTCTCGGTACATTAGAATATCGCCATTCGTAAGTTTCTCCAATTCCATCGCAATAATTTTCGGCTTCCACGCACAGTTTCCAATGCGGGTCATACCAGGATTATTTGTGACAAGTCCTGTTATTTTGTAATCTCGAACATAATTTCCGAGTCCCATGTCTTTGAGTTTTCGTGGCGTGTATAGTTCGATAGTATCAAAATGCGGTTTCGCAGCGGTTTCAAGAAGGTCTCTATTTTCGGATAGATTGAGACCCTCATCGTGAGGCTGTCCCTCCGATAGAAAGGACACTAGATTAAAACGTTTTTCCATTGTGGTGCTATAGGTACGTTATTTTAGATGGGGGTAAAGAAAAAATTGAAACGTGCTCGCATCCCTAGAATGATGCGTACCTCGGTATGAATATCTTCTTTCTTAGTCGCAAAATTCGTCGCTGTGCTCGCTGGCACTGTGATAAACATGTTGTTAAAATGATTCTTGAGTACACTCAAATGCTGTATACGGCGAATCACGAGAATGGCGGACGTGACCATATTCTTGCGAACGCTCCTATTTGTGCGTCGACGGGTAATCGTGGCTATAAATCACACGCCAAAAACCATCCGTGTACAAAATGGGTGCGTGAAAATCTGGCTCACTACGCATGGCTTCTTGAACTCGCCTTTGAACTTGTACGTGAGCATATGTTCCGCTTTTCTCCCAAGGCGATTCACGCATGTAATGAACATCTCGTTTGGCTCAAGGCCAATCCTCCGCCTGCTCTTCTCCTTCGTGATTGGCGTGATCCGCCTACAGCGATGCCCGATGAATTTCGTATCGGTGATTCTATCCGTAGTTATATTGCATATTACAACGGATCCAAGCGGGATAGGGGGTTGCTTAAGTATACACGTCGGCACATCCCACACGTGTTCAAATAAAATGAATACAGACTGTAAGGAATGTCAGGATTACCCAAATCAGGCAAGAATACAGCAAAAACGAATCGCAATAAGAATAATACGACAAAGCGACGTCGCATAAATGTCTCTCCTCCACCCTATATATCACCTGTTGTATCTAAGACAAATATTGCGAAAGGTCTTGCCTTTGTTAGCTATCTTAAAACACTTCCTATCTACATTCTTCACGCTCACTCGATTCCTCGTAGTCCGTCACAACTTGCGAAAAGTGGAGTTCAATCGGAATTTATCATACCCGATGATACATTTTTGTTATCGTTAACACAGGCGGGCGAATTTATGTGTTCAAGTAAGTATACAGCACACCGTGTAAATTACCTAAAAGACGAATATCGAAAATATCTTCACGTCCATTCTTCAGATGACATTATTGTTAGCCATGAAAAGAATGTGAAATCAACTGCGTTTGGAGGTATTCGGCGCGCAGGAGCATCGTCCGCATATCCTAATATTGCGTATGGATTCAAAGAGCCAGACCGTGATGCTAAAAAAGGCGTCTTTCTTAAAAAAGATAAAAACATAAATGGAATCTACGATATTACAAACTTGCCCCCTGATGTTGATCCAAATATGTTTATGAACGAACATAGTATTATAAGTCAAGATGAACGAAAAGACGATCCAGACTATATGTTACAGGATATTATACAAACTGTTTACACACGAAAAGGTATTCATCGTGGTATTTTTATATTAATGGGATGTTTAGTCAATGCGAATGTAAATGCGATGGATACAATTGGCAGACAAATGGATGTTGCGAACGCCGAATATACGGGTAAGTTTGAAACATTAACCAAAGATGAACTGAGCATACACAGCCCTTCTGAAATACCGCATGAACGAGGAATGTACGATAGGTATGTACATCCATTAAGCGAAGATATGGCTCTCAATATGGTAAAAAAAGGATTGCTTACAAAGGGACATGGTGCTTGGATTGAAAATGTACTACCGTTGAATCGTGCTCCATTGCGTGAAAAACTTAAAAATATTGTTCTGGATCCGTTCAAACGTTAATCGCATTTCTCTTTATTGCTTGCTGCTTCAATCATTTTATTGTCTGAAACAATAAGTTCAGGAAACGTTGTAATTCCAATAAATTGGATAGAGGAATCGTCAAAGTTTGATGTTTCAGCGGGTGGCTGTTCAACCGGCGGTGGCTGTTCAACCGGCGGTGGCTGCTCAACCGGCGGTGGCTGCTCAACCGGCGGTGGCTGCTCAACCGGCGGTAGCTGCTCAACTGGCGGTGGCTGCTCCACAGTCTTATTCGTAGAAAACGACCATTTGTTGCCCATTGTGCGTAATTGCGGACAATCGCCCTTGTAACCAATTCATTTTTTGTAGAACTCAGACTTTCGTGACGAGCGGAATCCATTTCATGGGACTCACCACTCCTAACATAAAACTTGTGTCAATAGCTTTGGCTAGAATATTAACCTCTTTCTGCTCTGGATTAATAGCAATCGCTAGACTTGTATTCTCTACCAAATCTCGGTTGATATCGACCGCATGAGCCGCAAAGTGTTTTGCTCCGTCGTCTGTTAGCATGTCCGCATAATATAGAAGTGCTTCACGCAGACGATCTGACGATAAATACGGGCGATGTGTGTTTCCAGGACGAATGAGTTGTTGGCGTTTCTTTTTATTAAACTGTGCTTCCAATTCCGCAATGTATTGATTTGCTAGTAGATTCTTATCAGTCTTCCAGCACTGCGGCTTGACATTATTTAACGCATTGAAATACGCAATCGCTTCCGATTCCGACGCAACCTGTTTTTCGGTGACCGTCAATTCAAAGTCAGGTTCACATAGCGATGTATCGTAATAGTCTCGCAGCACGTGTGCTCGGTGTTGGCCGTCAATAATATAGGACTGAAGAAGCGGCCTTCCGGTTGCGTCGTGTTCATAATATTTTATAATTCTGTATCCGTTGTCCAATAACTGAATATTGTCACGAATTGCCTGTTTGATGATATTCGCATGTCCAATATCCATAATTCGGTTTCCCTTCCATATCGAAATACGGATTAACTCACGGGCGGTCATCCGTCGCAGGATAGAACCATCTGAATATGTATGAAGTGTAGCCATTTACTGAACGAATTAGTGGAAGAAGGCGATTTTCAAATTTTTATTCTGTCTGAAAATAAAATCGCATCCTCTAGTGGGTAAGTAGTCCCGCAAATTCCGCGTAGTCTAAATGGTTAGGATACAACCCTCTCACGGTTGAGAACCGGGTTCAATTCCCGGCGCGGGAAAATCGCTTTTATTTCACTCATATTGAAGGAAATATATGCGCTTTGAAAAAATTGAAGGTCGTTTGTTACTGTATAGGCGGGCGTGTATCTTATCTTTACTTCTTACAAATGATTTCCATTCCAATTCCTTCTGATGACATTATGGCGAATACGGAACAGGTCGCACAGATTGCGATTCAGAATACGAGTCACTTAATTTGTACTTATTGGCGGCCACAAGAGCGGACAATTCTTATTGAATATGTAGACGAACACGAGGACGGCGGCGAGGCCAGCATTACATGGTTTGAAATTCCTGACACTGCCATTGTTGGCGACACACTGTCAGAGATTCTGAAGAGCGACCTCTATTGGAATAGCGATCTTTGCGTCTTTGGCGACGTTGATATGACACATCCAATGTGTCATGAGGATACGTACTTCAATAACCGCTGGGCAGATTACGCCGAGAAACGCATCGCATTTCAGTCGTCTGTGTCCTTGCTTCCCGTAATAGGCTGATTTTATGATTTTATGTTGGTGACGTCATCTAGGATTCGGAAAAAATTGATATGCGTTTATGAATGCCTATGGGGATGTGGTTTCCTTTTTCAACATCTTTTATCTTTCCTTTCCTTTCCAATGCTCGCTATTCCTTTTGCCGGATTTTCCTACCACCCGTACCAGGCCGAGGCGATCACGTGGATGACCGCACGTGAAACCGCCGGTGCGAAGTTCGTATGCGGCGGCATCCTAGCTGACGAGATGGGGCTCGGCAAAACGTACATGACGATAGGGCTGCTCGTGAATGACGCCGTGCCGACCAAGACACTGCTTATTGTGCCGCCGGTACTCCAGCCGCAGTGGACCGAGGCTCTGACGAAGTCCGACGTGCCGCACCGCATCCTGAAATCACGCAATGTGTTTCAGAGTGTGGCGGGCTCGCGGACATGCGAGGTCGTCCTAGCGACGTACGAGCGCGCACTCCGCAACGCAGCGACGCTCAACACCGAGCGATTCGACCGTGTGATCTGCGACGAAGGCCATATGCTCCGCAACGGCTCCAAAACGAAGCGGTTTCGTGAGATCGCCGGCATCGTCGCTGCACGTCGATGGATTCTGTCGGGCACGCCGATTCAGAATAACGCCGCCGAGTTTGGCCATCTGATGCGGTTTCTCGGCATGGATATGGATGTGTACATCCGCACGCCACGTTCGGAAATCGCCGGCGAGATTATCATGCGGCGGGTCGTAGGCGACGTGCGAGATATTGTCGTCGGATTTCCCGAGGAACGACCGACGCACAAAATCTATCCCGTCGTGATGCCGGCCGACTCGGAGGAGCGGCGTGTGTTCGACGCTCTGGTGGGACGGATGAACCACGCAATAGATTCATGCGCACGTGGGACAATTGTGCTCGAGCTATATCTGCGCATCCGCCAGTTTATCGCTCACCCCGCAATCTACACTGACGCCATGCGGAGAAAATATAAACATGACTACAGCCGCAGTGAGTGGATGGGCACCGCATCGAAAGCAGCCGCATTCCGAGAGTTCATCGGCACGGCGGCGAAGGAGCCGACGATTGTATTCGGCAATTTCAGTGGCGAGTTAGACCTAGCCGAAATGGATCTCCGCCGCGCGGGATATAGTGTCTGGGCTATCCGCGGCGGCATGACGGACGCTGGGCGGACAGCGGCGGTCGAGGAGAGTAAGACGGCCGCCGCAGCCGGCACGCCTGTCGCTATCGTCGTCCAGATCGTTGCAGGCGGGGCGGGGCTCAACCTACAGCACTGCTCGCGCGTCTGCTTCTTGTCGTCGCACTGGAATCCGGCGGTGGTCGACCAGGCAATCGCTCGTGCGTACCGCATGGGACAGACAGCCGCTGTGTCCGTAGTACACTTTCTGCTAGCCGACGGTGCGGAGCAAAATATCGACCGCCGCATCGCCAACATGCACAGCACGAAGCGGCTGATCGCCGCAGCCATTCACCCCAAGCTCGTCTGCGACACCGTAGTGGACAAGGTCGACATGATGAGCGTATTAGACGGTGCGGCGGGAGAGACTTTGGTACACAGCGAGGATGAGGAGTAATGTGAGTGTATATAGTAATGTCAACAAACTAAAACAAAAAATAAAACTATTTTTGTTTTTGTTTTTGTATTTACGAGTTTGTTTATATTCATAAAATCCTACACCTTGAACAAATGAGTGATGAATCACGAGCGGTATTACGAAATATCCGCAACGGTCTCGTAGATATATTTGTAGCTCTAGCTCGTGTGCTGTTCTTCTGGCTGCCCGGTGGTGATGTTGCACAAGGTCAGGCTCTTATGGCGTGCCACCCTATTTTTATCGCACTATGCGTGGCCGCATTTTTCTATTTGCCAAGCCGACACCCCCTACGATTTTGTCTAGCTGGCTTAGCGGTTTTAGTTGTCGCCTCTCAGTGGTTACTCGGTGGATGTGTAGTCACACGTGCGGAACAGCGGCTTACCGGACACACGGACACAATTGTAGACCCCTTTCTAAAACTTGCGGGTGTAGAGGTCAGTCGTGATACACGAGTTGTCGCAACGCTCGGCGTTGGTACTGCTGTGTGTGGTATTATGACGTGGGTTGTTTTGATGGATGTTTTTCATAGCAGTTAAATAGGATGGTGCGATTCACACGCCGACGCCAGTATCGCACACGACGACGCAGAATGACACGGCGGTTCTCACAACGTGGTGGAGCCTTACAAGAGGACTTAGAGAGTCTTTTGCTTAATCATAACCTATTGAATGATGTCCGTGCTTACATGGCTGAGCATGATATCCGGTGTATTCATTCCGCTACACCCGTGCGAGGAGAGGATGGAACCTGTAACATTATCCTTATAAAGGAAATACACGGTGCGAATAACGACGATTTTGTTCCAACCGTTGTATTGAATATTGGATGGGATGGTCAGACATTCAATAGTGTGGACATAAATATGTGGGAAACGTCGCCGAAGACTCTATTGGATGAGGAGGCGTTTGCGTCAGAAACACTTGCGGATGGCGATCCAAAACGCATTGCGATTTTGAATGTCATGACTACAGTGTTTAATGCGTATGTATGCCAGTGAGAATGTTTTAGACCCATGCGGATTTTATATGAGCGGCGGTCTAACATTTCTATGACTCTTTAGAATCGTAGAAATGTTAATAGGTTGTATCTCTTATCCCTTACTGATTAATAATAACATAGGAAAACGTAGATTGGTCTGAAGTATTGTTGCTCACAACCCAAAACGTTCCTTGCACATAAGGGATTGTATTACCTGATCCATCCGTACCTGTGGGTTCAACACTAAGGAAACCTGGATTGTTTATTCCTGTCAGTGTTAATTGTACATGACTTACACCTGATATATAGTTTGTACCGGTTACTCGTGTTTTGCGGAAACTACCAAATGTGTAAGATGTTCCAGCACCATTTTGACCGAAGCCAACATTTGTCGGACTTGAGAACTTAATAGGACCTCCCGCTGTAATTGCACCTGTCCACAAATTGTTCGTTATTGTGCTTTGTGCGACATTGATGCTCGAATTAAAGTACGCATTTTTCATAGTAGACGCACTGCCGCCAATATACATATTGCCATCCGCAAGTATGTCTCCGTGCGTATAGACCGGCGGACCCTGGTCATTGCGGAGTGGAGCATCTGCTGGATTCGGATTGTATCCAGCACTATCGATGTAATACGAACGATCCGTATTTTGCGGAGTAAATGCGAAACTGTTCGGGTCGATAAACCCATTCAGACCGGTCGCAAAATCAAACACGTTTACCATCATCGTGCTTATGCCAGGATGTGCTCCAGGGTAAATGCGGCGGCCTGTCTCACGGAGAAACGCACCTTGTAAGCAGTTGCTTGATGTTGCTGTTGAAATGAGTGAAAGAGTACCGGTCGTAATAAAACTAGGATATACACCTGGTGTTGTTGTATAGGAAAAAATATCATTGTTATAAGTACGCATTGTAATATATGTGCGACGAGGAGCACCCACAGCCGCAGTGTCACGAGATACGGAAGACATTTTTCTAACTTAGGATATCTAAATTTTATTGGGAGCCTAAACCGGAACATATCTTCTACATCAGACAATGTCCTCTGAAATTCTTACATTCGTAAATAAACTGCTGGAAACGCCGCCTGGAAAACCCCACTCGGTTCAACTGGAAATTGATACTGCTGGCGATGTTCCTGCGTTTTTTGAAGTTATGCTTATGATTATGACTGAAATACTTAAACGCTGGTATAGCCCGCCTATAAGTATTAGTATTGTATCGCAAGAAGATCTAGCCCGTCTCGTTGCGTATTTTGCGTCCTTCAGTGTAGACTTCAAACTCACTGTAGAACCTGAACCACGTGTTCTAGCAATTCGTAACCGTTCGTATATTCAGCAATCACGGCTCGAAGATATGAAGTTCCAAGTTGCTCACAAAGATCATCTCTACACGGTGCGGTTCTCCACTCTTCCTATGACGTAATGTATACACCAAACAACGACAACTAAAATCAGGATACGTGGAACCATATACGGCGTTTTCATCGCAATCACAATTCCTACAAGAACTGCGATTACGGCCGCAATAAACCGTATTCGTTCATGACTCTGTGTTGTAAATCCATCGGAGACACGTTGTACAGCAACATCGTACTTTGTATCAGCAGTTGTCTGATTTTGTAATACTAACATATTCTTTACAACATTTTTGGGGTGGGTTGGATCATTCTCGCTTAGACTTGAACTTACAGGTAAACGAGAATCGACTGTGAATCCCTGACTCATCCTTACTTAGTGCGACGACTTTTATTGTGATTCTTGCGTTTGGACGATGTCTTTCCTTTACGACGTGACATACGACCACCCTTCATCATAGCAACATTCGCTGGCATTTGTGCACTGTAGTGCTGAGACGATAATGGTTGAGCGACGTAGGGCGAGAAATTATTGCCCATATTCGCAACAGGCGGCTGCTGAAAGAAAACCTCGGGGTTCTGTGCGACACGTGCGGCCTCCACGGCTTCACCGTACTGCGTCGCTGGGAAAGGGGACGATGCCCACGCACCTGTAGACTGTGCTCCCGTGTACAAACCTCCGTTCGCAAGCGGTGGTGGAGCCGTTGTGGTCGCCGACCACGCTAACGCACCCGGATAATTTGCCCAGGTGCCCCATGTGGTTGTAGGTAGAACGTCGCTAAGACCTCCACCACGGATGCGGCGACGATTCGACGACTTACGATGTTTGCGGCTAGACGAGACCATCTGACTTTAGTTAGGGTCGGTAAAATATTTATGCGGTAGTCTAAAACTTCGAAAAGGTATCCGATAAGAAAGATGGCTGCCGACGAACCCCGTTCCCTTCGTGTAAAACGAATGATTGTGGACATTGAAGAAGCCCTACAGACCGAAACGCCCGCCCAGGTTAGTTCCCGTTTCGCCGACTATCAAAAAGAATTTCCCAAAATCTTTGATCTGCTTCTAACACGCAATTATACACGTGATATTCTCGCTATGATGGTTGATCAACTTGAGCGTATGGAGCGAGGCACCGTTTCCCAACATAATGCGTCGGTTGCTGTCGGCACCGTGCTGGTCGATCGTATTGTGAAACCGCAACTCAAAAACGCTGGCAAGAGCCCCAGTAAATAAGGGCGGCGGCGACCTTATTTCGTGCCTTTCAGCCGCATAAACGGATTCGCAGATGGTGTATACATAAGCTGTCCGGTTCGGAATCCCGCAAATGATAATGTGCCCACCGACGTGCTATGAAAGTTGGAACTTGTATATGTTAATGTATTTGTTGGAACATTTAGAATGTTCAACAATTCGGAGGTTTCCTTCGTAACGTTCTTCTCAAATTCAACCACCCAACACGTTGTAATATCTTCTCCATGCTCCCTACACCATTCAATCGACCGTTGTACATTCTCACGCACAAGTCGCTGAATCACGGTGGGTTCTGTAGACTTAATCAGATCCAGTGTCTCACGAATCGCATGCGTCTCCAAATGGTCTATTTGTTCCTGTAGACTTGCGATTTGTCCAAGAATCGGTCGCCACGACAAGCAGGAAACAACTTCCAGAATAGGCTGTGAGAACTGAGCACGTTCCTGATACGCAAGTAACACCGTTAGAATATCACGACTATCATCCAGAAACCCCTTTCCGATAAAGTAGCGTTCTGCGTTACCGGCTCGTGATGTACGTGGTTTTACAATCCCCCATTCGCAAAAGGCTCGGGTCAGCAGCCAAAGCAGATCCAACGTCGGTTGTTCCGTCGTATCAAAGCACTTAATAATCATCATGCCGCCCTTCGTCAGTGTTTGTAGACCCAGAATACATTCCGCAAGAAGCAAAGGAAAGATGGAATCTTCTTGCGCATTGTAATCATTGCTGAAGTCAAATCCTCCGTCCGCCGTAAATAGATGTACGCCCGCCGCATGAGCCTCTCGTGCGGTTGCAACAAACGCAGCCTGATTCTCAACGCGCAAAATATTCCCCGTCCCATCCTCGCCGTCATGAATCTGAACCTGAGGATACATTGTTAGAAATCGTGATGCTTTCCGCCATCCAGGTACGTTTTTGGCTTCTGACCGGAGTGTAATCGCATCCGCACGTAGAAACGACCAATTCAGTTTCTCCGCACATACCGTACACGCCTCAATAAATCCACCGGGTCCCTCCGCCGCATGTGCGGTACGCAATCCCCCGTCACGCTCTACAAGCGGACGCAATTGCTTTGTAATATCAATATCCTTCCATAGCTCAATCATCTTGAAGTAGGAACGCGAGAGCGGTTGGCGTATCGCCACAGACCGTGAGGAACGTCGGTTCCAGGATAGAAAGATATACTCATACGGATTTGTAATCTTCTTATAATCGTCCCAACGACCCTCTTCGTAATAGAGATTGATTTCGCTTTTTGCTTGATGAAGAATACGATTTTCCAAGGATGACACCACCGCTGGCTTCGGTTGTTTCATCTTTGTATTCATTATGAGGGGCAAGGTCGGAGGACCTCCCATGCCCCATATTGCGAGTACTTTATACTCCATTCTGTTATCACCGTGCGGATAGAAACTCGAAGTACATCCTCATCATTTTTTTCGAGAAGCCGGTGCGTATTACATCCCATCCGTCGGCGGGTGTCCACCAATCCACGGCGTCTTTTTCGGTCACATCCGACGGAAGTATTCCTTTCCAATCTGGATTTCTAACAAGTGTTTTCATTCGTGTTTGTGCTGGTTTAAGAGACGGAAGTTCGGCTGTCCAAAACTGGTATAGAAAATGGGCGTTCGGAACATTGGATTCTGGCCAAGCTTGTGTATACTGAATAGGTAAAGACCGTATATACCCTGTTTCGCTCGGCAGAACCTTCGCTTCCTCGACCATTTCGCGAATCAAGGCCTTTTTCATACATTGTAGCATGACAGATTGAGACTGTTTGGATCCTGGACGAATTCCTGCGGACGCAAATTCACCCCATTCCATCTGTCCCTTCGGAGGCTCCCATACATGTTTATTGGATTTCGCTCCCCATTCACGCACTAATACTATATCATCACCTCGTGTGAGGAATATAATATTACGTAAAAAAACGTGATGGCCGTTCATGACTGCGTACGCATACTTCTTTCCGGATGGAAATGTATGAAAGCCAAGTTCCATCTACTGTAGGATATTACTTTTACTCGTACACGGCGATATCAACATCCTCCATTTCCTCCACTGTCTCCAATGCGTTGGTCGCCGGCAGAGACACAGGAATGCGGAGATTCGTCGCAGAGCAATCGCCTTCAATCTCCGTGTTGTAGAGGGAGTCGTTGAGCTCCTCGCCTGTAAAGCGTTGAGGACCCGATGCGACCGGTGTACGCTGTTCGGGAGTTGTTTCGCTGAGCTGTATCGCTGCGATTTCGTCAAAGAGAATCTCGGAGAAACTAGTTCCCGCTTTTATCGGTGCTCCTAACATAACTTTCGCACTAATACCGAGCACTGGGTCACGCTCGCCGAAGATGGCCGCACGGAGCGCAATATCCTCTGTCTGCTCAAAGGACATCTTCGCAAGAGGACCAATATCGTTCTTATTAATGCCATAGCGGTCAATACTCATAGTGCGACCCTTGCTACAAATCTTGTCGAGCAGAATACACACATGGCGATAGTTCACACTCGAACCGGATTCCGCAAAGAGTGTCGTAATCTCCTTGTAGAACGTCGCACGTGTCGCCTCAATACCTAGATTCTCAAACATATCGTGAACGTTGCTGCTAACAACACGTGTTGCGTCGACGTCTGGATGTGTTAGAACATCAATGAAATTGGAGCCATCGGAAATGAGGACATATTCCTCTACAGCCGCATATTTACCATCTTTGAATTCTACAGAGTCCGTCATCTTCTGATAATTGACGGAGCGTAGGCCTGGAATGCCACGGACAGCCGTGCCGGACAGAATCTTGTTTTGAAGCGTCTTGAGCGTCGCAAGATCATCAATCGCACGTCCGCCACTGGGGCTAATTGCGGGATTCACACGAATGCGGAATACAAGGCGAGATGAATTGTAGTCGGTGTAGAGTGTCGTAATATCCTCGCCAAATTTCGTGCGTAGAATCAATGCGATATCATCCATATTAATATTCTTCGTAAACATCTTTTCACGGTCAAGTTCTACACGGAGCACCCACGGCGATTTTGCGGGAGCCGCCGCTGATACAGGTGACGTACCATCCTCCGTCAGCGGATCCGTTTGTGCGACGGCCGACGGACTCTGCGTTGCGTCTTCGTAGCCCGCCAAATATGCGAGCCAATCCGCATCTTCTGCGATGAGCGTGGCTGTATCACGCGGATCAAAGTAAATGCGAGCAACCGTCACAATATCCGACAGTAGCGTAAACTCCAATTCCTGCGATACACGACGGGCTTCCTCCTTCTTGTCACGGAGGTCACGGCGTAGAGGAATCGTCAATTCAATCGCCTTGGGATTACGGGTCGCCTTGAGCAACTCCTTCAAACGTGGCACACCTCGTGTCATGTTGGATTTCGCAGCTACACCTGCCAAGTGGAACGTATTGAGCGTCATCTGCGTAGCTGGCTCACCAATACTTTGTGCAGCGATAACGCCCACAGGCTGCCCTGGCTCAACCCACGATTTCCAGTGCTTCAGCACAATCTGCTCAACGAGAGTTTCCAGTGCGACTGTTGTGTAGCCAAGCGTCTTAAGACGGAGCGGTGACAGATGATACCGTACCAGAGCTCCCCACAAATCATTGTTCGCATGTGTGCGATTGAGAATTGTCTGATGGGCGTTGAGCACTTCCGCTGCGGTTACAGTACCCGCATTGTCAGCGAGGCCGAATTGTGCTTTGAGCGAATAGAGCGTACGCTCAATGTGAACAGGATACCGCACATTCTTCTGCGGTTTGTTGAGGAACACCTTCTCCACCACAATACGACGGTCATTCATAATCGCCTTGATGTACTGTTCGGCTGCCTCCGTGGACACGCCCTCCGCCGCAAACTGCGTGCGGATATCCACATCGCTGAGAGATGCGAGCGGAAGCGGTTGGTTCTCGAGTTTCGTCGCATTGATGCCATCCTCACCATACGCAAGTTGTAGCAAATTGCCGTTCGTATCACGTACCGAGCCGTCGTGTTGCGTGATGAGATCCTCCAGAGCGACACGGATTTGCCGCTGCATATAACCGGTATCAGCCGTTTTAACGGCCGTATCAATCAGACCCTCACGACCTGACATTGCGTGGAAGAAGAATTCGTCGGGCTGAAGACCCTTGATATACGACGACGCAATAAAGCCACGAGCTTGTGCGGAATCGTCAAACCGCTTGAAATGCGGGAGCGTGCGGTGCTGGAAACCGTTGGGCACACGCTTACCTTCAATCGCCTGCTGACCTAGCGTAGCCACCATCTGCGATACGTTGACATCGGAACCCTTCGAACCCGCCTTAATCATATTCGTCATGCGGTTCGTATCGGCAAGCGATTTGAGACCAATCTTACCTGCCGCACCAACCGCACCGTTGAGCGTACTCATAATCTTGCCCTCGAACTCCTCCTGATTCGTGCGACCCGACGAATTCTCAAACAGACCCGTATGAAGTTGGAGAATCTGATCTTCAATCGCCTTCGTAAGTTTCTTAAGAGCGACGTTAATTTCCGTATTCGTTGCGTCATCCGCAATAAGATCGCTAATGCCGACCGAGAAACCAGAATTCATCAAGAATGTAGCGATAAGAGCTTGTAGGGAGTCTAGAAAGTCTACGGTAATTTCGTGACCGTAGTCATTGTAAATAATATGAAGAAGTTGCTTGGAAAACACGGATTTGTCTAGAATACCTTGAAGAATTTGGCCGTTGAGAATTTTGACCATATTTTGCGACGCAGGGTTTTTCTTATCCTCGTCGCTGTAACTGTTGTTTGCCATTTGGAGGCTCACTGGCGGAAGTAGAGCGGATAGAATCTGCTGACCCGACCAGAGCGGTTGTGGCTCTGTTACGACCGGCGGTGGTAGCGTGCCTTCCCACCGCTTTGCATGAATAAGAAGATTAAAGGCCTCTTTGCGACTAAAGAGGACGTTGGGGCGTGTAAAACGATTCGCACCCACAAGTGTATCCTGTACAACCGATACGATGGGTACCGATTCACGAGGACTCACAATTTGTAGCGGCACTGCCGCAATTTCCCGCAACTCCGTAGCCGCTTCTACGGATTGGGGGGCATGAAGATTCATCTCCACCGCCATGTTTGAATGGCGAATACCCAAAGTTTCCCTTGGGAGTGGATCATACCTTGAGCCCTGGCTTTCACCAGAACCCGCTACCATCTGATCTCTGAACTCGCTCCATACGACAACTGTCGCTTAGGACTTAGATGCGGATTACCAATTTCGCACCACCTTCTTGGTAATGCTCATCATGAATAGTTTTACCATACCTCCAGTTTCTCTCTGGAGCCATAGGGTGTTTTCACGCCCCTACTTGGTCATTCATGCTTTACGGACTTCCCGCAGTTTGATAGCGTTGCATCAAATCTGCTATAAATGCTCTTGCTCTTTCTTTTAATTGTTCGATTGTTTCGTGCTTACTTGCGACATTGCCTCCTTTTCTTTAGAGCATTCATTTTCAGTTTTTGACACTAGATGGTTATATTCAACCCACAATCTCTTCGAATAATTGTGAATTGTATGGGGCTTCCATCGTTAACCTTGTTAGGCGTTCCCACAACCTAACAGGCGACCACCTGTTGGAGACAAGATTTATCTCCATCAAAATCGGCGTTATACGGTGCCGTTACAAATACATTCAATCGGAACGTGTTATACGGCAGAATTTTCGCAATATGTGCCATCATTGACATTCTGTGGAGCGACGGTTGCCGATTGAATAGCACTACGTCTCCGTCCATCAAATGCCGATTGACAATATCACCATCGAACAACTCAATACTCTTCGTATTCAAATGTTTGAGCGAAATCGTTCGCCCGTCATTTCGCTGAATCGTCTTGGCTCCTGGATACACATCAGGGCCATTCTGAATCAACTTGTACAACTTATGAATATTGAACGACGTCACCTTCTCAGGAAAGGTCAGATTCATCGCAATCTTCTGCGGAATACCAAGTTCCTTCACCGAAATATTCGGATCTGGTGTAATGACAGAACGAGCACTGTATTCTACACGCTTACCTTGTAAGTTAGAGCGAATACGACCCTCCTTGGAACCTAGACGCTGTTGAAGCGACTTTAGAACACGGCCTGAACGCTGAGCAGCCGGCGAAATGCCTGGAATATTGTTGTCGACGAGGGTCGCCACGTGATATTGGAGCAAGTTCGTCCACTCGTCAATTGCCCGCTTCTTCGGATCCTCTGCGATCTTCTTTTTGAGTGTATTGTTGGCTTTGATAATATCAATAAGTTTGCTCGTCAAGTCATCCTCTGCGCGCTGATTGTTATCCTGCGTCACCGAAGGCCGCACTTGCGGTGGCGGTATCGGTAGAACTGTACATACGAGCCAATCAGGACGGCACCAATGACGACTGAATCCCATAAACTCGACATCCTCGTCCGTGACACGCCGAAGAAGACGGTGTACGTATTCCGGTTCTAGCGGCATGGATAGGTCAACAAGGTTTTCGCCTACAGACACGGCACCTTCGGGTGCTTCCACGCCTTCCGGGAGTGCGAGGTTCTTCCAGTCTGCGTAAATCTTGTGTACAGGTTCCTCACGGAATTTTGTGGGTTGCCGAGAACCGCAACCATCTTCCGTATCTTCTCCACAACGTGTTGTTCCCGCCGCTGCTTCTAACACCATCTTCCATCGCACCTCGCCCTTTAGTTTGAGCAGATGAGCGTGGCGTTGTTTATCAATGAGGAGTTTGCCGCATTTAAAACAAACACACCGAAGAACTTTCATAAGCGTCTTGAAGAACTGCGTGTAATAGACGGGGCGGGCGAGCGTAAAATGGCCGAAATGGCCAGGACAGTTATGATTGTTCTGGCCACAGGAGCGGCATATCTTGCCGTTCTCTAAAACACCCATGCGGGGATCAAAGAGACCGTTGAGTTTACCATCAGCCGTAGACGGATTTGTAATTTCACATACCGAGCGGCGAATAATTTCATCGGGGCTGAAGACCCCAAATTGGATGCCCACAATGGACTCGGTGTCCGAGGAATGGGGCAAGAGTGGCATCTCTTCTGTTTCTGTGCGGTTGTTTTAGACCGCCAACGTTGCGTCAAATTTTATGGTAAAAAAAAACCTTGTCTTTAGACCCACGAACGTATAAAAATTGAAAACGACACATTTCCTAACGTTAGACTGTAGGAAATGAGTTTAGAATTACTAATGGGTCCTATGTTTGCGGGGAAGTCTTCTGCAATACAAAGCATTGTTCGCCGCCATCGTGCTCTTGGTTGGTCTGTTCTTGTCATTACACATTCTATGGACACACGATATTCCTCAACTCCTATGATTGTCAATCACGACCAACAATCTCTTCCTGCGGTTGCGGCTCCCCATCTTATACCTCTCTTGGAAACTAGCGAATATCGTGATGCCCGTCTCGTGGTTGTTGAAGAGGCACAATTCTTTGACGATTTGAAATCATTTATTGAAAAAGTTGTAGACCGTGATAGCAAACATGCCGTTGTTGTAGGCCTGGACGGCACTGCGGAACGCCGACCGTTTGGACAAATCTTAGACTTAGTTCCTCTAGCCGACCGCATTACAAAACTTACCGCATTCTGTACGATGTGTGCGGACGGAACGGCGGCCATATTTACCTATGCGAAACGCTCGGATGCGGTTGCGGCGGCTGCAGACGGTGTGCCGTGTGTTGGCGGCGACGATAAATATATGCCCCTCTGCCGTAAGCATTTCTTAGACCCGTCTTAATTAATTATTTACGCTTGGCTTTGTTCTTACGTGTTTTTTTGTTGGTATTCTTGTTTTTGTTAGTATTATTGTTTTTGTTAGTATTCTTTTCTGCCCAAATTACATAGTGTTCAAGTATAGCAATAATATCAAACTCATCTATCCATTCACCTACATTGATATTGTGCCACACTTCATTGTTTGCGTTTTCGTTTTCCTCTTCAAAAGAGAGGTGGCGTAATTCGGATGATACCGCACCATCTACGGGGTCAATTGTAAATTTCGCATAATTGTTCTTTTGAGGCAAATCCTGAAATGTTATATAGGTCGGGCGTATCTTAAGTCCACGAACCGCATGCTCACTCTCCGTAAAATAATCAATCAGTTTGCTATCTGAACCTTTGAGCTTCTCAACATCAAACACAAAACTCATGGTGTCCTCTATAGGTTGTTTGTTTATTAGACCGACGAATATTTCAAACAGGCACTTTAGCCATAATATAAATTGGGTGATGTTGATTTTAACATATAATCATTATTAACTACCTGCATAGTAATAGCACTATTACCAGGCCAGATGTCTGCTCCATCGGGTGTTTCGTTTGAAAGTTCGAAGAGAAAGTTCTCATCTACGCTTTCTGCCTCAGCTTTATTTTCATACACCTGTATAGCAAGATACTTAAGACTTGTTTGTGGTAGACGAATGAAAATTGTCCATTCAAAATTTTGATAATAAAGAGGGGGTTTTGTAGGAGTCATATAGATTCGCAAAAGGTATTGAATACCCGTCCCTCCTGGGTCTGTTCGTAGATTTAAAACACTTGTATCTATAAGAAAATTTTGTGCTTTAGTCAAATCAATCTCTGCATAGGCAGGGTGTTGCGGTGGAACATTATTTACAGAATCAATGGTCCCATTATTACTAATATATCCTGTTAGTGATATTTGTTCAAGGCGATTATCTCTTTGAGCAAATATTTTCGTAACACTTGTCATTCTAAGCAATAAATATAAAATTGTGCCGATTTGAAATGTTCATTGGTCTAATACGCCCTTATAAAAATTGACTCCCCGTAAAGCGGTATTGAACGAATGTATAGACACCATGTCCTCTGCTATCGTTGATACTGACTTGATTAACTCTTTGCGAAATTCGAATTATATGGAAACAGCATGTTCAGCGGAAACGGCCTCTGTGTATCGCATTGATCATGCTCTATGGGCGGGCAAAACCTTCTGTTCAGAAACAGTCATTGCGATTTCACCGGAATTCGGCAAGGTGTTGTTTCTGGATAAAGAAATCCAATCCGCAGAGTCCGATGAAGCCATCTATCACGAACATCTTATCCATCCCGTTATGAATGCGATGGGTCAGGGATTACGTGTGTTGATTGTGGGTGGTGGCGAAGGTGCGACCGCCCGTGAAGTTCTCAAATGGTCGTCGGTTGCTCATGTAGATTGGGTGGATATTGACGTTCCTCTTGTAGAACTTTGCCGTCGGCATCTTGGATGGGCAGATGACGCAGTGTATAACGACCCACGGCTCAACTATGTAGGTGCGGATATCCGACATTTCCTACAGTCGTGTTCCACTGGTTATGATGTTATTGTGCTGGATTTGCCGGATCCAGATGTAGATAATCTCGGCACGTATATGGTGGAGAATCCCGTTGACTATCCATTGTACGGAACGTTATTCTGGCAGGCTTTGCGGCGTGTGCTTCGTGAGGGCGGTGCGATTGTGTCGCACGTGGGTCCTATTCGTCCTGGCGGTGATGCGTATGAGCGTCGTGAGGGACTGGCGTGGGTTCAGGATATGGCTGAAAAAGCGGGTCTTGGGCGTGGATTCCCTTACCATGTAGGGATTCCGTCATTTATGGGTGAATGGGGATTTTGGATGTCGGTGGCTCCACGGGAAGATGTGAGTGGCTTGCCCACTGGATTACGTGTGATGGATGCGGATACACAGCGGGTGGCGTTTACGTGGCCTCGGTATTGGGGCGTCGTCTAAAAAATAATACTAATGTCTACTATTCCCCTTGTAGTACTACTCGAAATCCCCGTTCCACACCCCAGGCCTTTACCGCCTTAATACAATTGCTTCGTGGTGGCTTGGTCACTGTCTCCACCTTAATGTTATTCTTCTCCAAGAATTCCAGCAATTCAGCGTAATTTTTCGGAACCACAACTTCATTCATAGAATGTAGTTCTTGTTCCGTTCCCTCTGCTCCACGCGGAGCCTGAAAATCGATACTCGTATGTGTTGTAATATTTAACCGTTGTTTCACGTCAGCCGGAATCAGTTCTTCCAGGCTTGTGGGTCGTTCCCAATGCGACCAGGACTCCTCACAATCTGATGTAAAATGTCCACGATGATGGCAACGGCGGCAAAGAATAGCAGATGCGTACATACATCCGCCGTTAGAATGAAGAATTGTCTTACCTTTGACACGACGGCAAATACGGCATGCAGCCGGTTTATCAGTTGACGACATAGTTGTGCGTTGTCTAGAAACGGCCGAAGGATGTTTCAATTTTTTCGGATGTGCTGCTGTATGAAAAATTGAAGTGGAGACTACTGTAATTACAATGTGCTACATGGCTCTTTCTCCTGATTTCTTTCGCTTTAATGAAACCAATTACTATTTTCCGCATGGGGATTGTGATTTGAAAACAAGTGGAGAACTTCAAACACACTTCTTTTCAAGAGCGTATCTATGTCACCGCATTCTCACCGTATATTGTAAAGAATACAATCACGATCTAAACAAATGTATGACGATCGCACAAGAACATCGTGGTCTCCGAATCTGCGGGGAAACATTTATGCGTCTTAAATTTATATTGGAGGTTATGAATTTACGTGTATTGCGTTCCAAACTCGCAATTGTACCAAAACATTCTAAATCACCCTTTATGAAGCCACCTATTTCAGAGATTTGGACTTGGGAATCGTCTGCGGGAGAACACTACTCGCACGTGGATGTTATAGCAAATCGTGTCTTTCTATATATTGTTCAAACGTTAAAAAAGATTGTTACGGGTGTGGAAGAGAATTCGGAGAATGCACTGTGGATTACGCAACAATTGGATGCGTTTGAGAATATGAATTCATCTATACAAAAAATTCGCACAGTTCCCTGCGGGTCTATTTTATGGGAACGGTTTCAACCCATTGAATTATCCACGTATCCATATTGTATGTTTGTATTGGAGTTATGGAACGTAGTTAAACCGTCTTTGTCGTAATGCGAGCACATAGAATCTCTGCTCCTGTAGTGTCTGTCCAGGTAATCGTTGTAATGACTTTACCAGTTACAGTGCTGGATGATACAGATACCTCGTGGTGATGACCCGTTGCGAGAGGGCATGGGTCACTCGTCTTTGCGGTCTCGTCGCATAGATTTGCCTGGCTTGTATAGGGTCCAAAGCCGTTGAGAGTCGCCGAATATTTCACCAGTCCACCCGTAATGGGCACATCCAGGTCAAAATCAAAGGTCGTCGTGACATTCTCGCCCTTCGAAGTCGTATCAGGATTCACAGTCACTACGAAATTTTTTGCGAGAGCGTTTGCGGACGAACAGACTTCAGCAGACGTGAGTGGATCTGTATAGACAACAAGGGGGAATCCACTATTCCTCGAGTCAGCAAGAGAGAAGAACGTTACGAGGGTGGCGATAAGACGGAACATCGTATATGCTTGATGCGGTTGGTATCTACGGAATCGTCAATTTTTATGCGTTCATCGGAAAAAAAGAAAAACCGCTCAACGAAACAGACAATGCCTCCCAAACGTACCCGAGAACTTACACTTCGTGTCTTGTACGATTTTCAGATGCCGCCTTTCTACGAAACCGCAGATCCAGACGCAACCTCTGAAGCTATACGTGCGGGTTCCTATACATACTTGAGTATGCGGAATCTACGTGTTGAAGATGAAGTGAAACATCTGAAAGAAGCCCATGCGACGGAAATATCAACACTTACAGCCTCCTATGACGCAAATGTTACGCAAATTAATAAAGAACAGGCTGAACTTCTTACATCCTCTCTTAAAATTCAGAAGGATACCGTGATTGAGCCGCTACAGGCACATATTGCGAAACAACAAGCCGAATTGACACAGCGTCTTGCGGAATTGGAGGAACGCCGCCGCACATTGGATGCACTTCATGTGTCAGCAATCGCTGCTGCGGAGGAGAAAGTACGGTTACAATATAAAGAAACTGTCGATCGTTTGACTGCGGAAAATAAACAATTAAAGACCTATTTTACCGCTCAAACAGAGCAACTTACGGCTCTCAACGAATTTGTACGCCGTGCGGTTCCCTCAACGCAAAAATCACGTGATTCCTTTATTACACTCTTTCGTGACGAACTTGTTAAAACGTACAATACAAACGAGCAGTATTCAGTCGTAAATGTGGAATTCGGACGTTCGCATGGATATTTGATGTTTGAAGGAGACCATCAGGTTTTGTGGGATGTACGGACTGACGCAACCCCTCTAACTGCTGCGGACGTAGCCACATTTTTAGTCAATGTGAAAAATAACGGAAAATTCCCTATTGGTGTTTTAGTAAGTGCGTACAGTCCTATTACTGGGAAAAACGAACAAAGCAATCGTCGTGTGGAATTTCAGGATGGCTTTATGCTTGTCTATTTGAGTGATTACGAGGCCATGGCTGGCGATCGGTTGGCGTCACTTATGCTACTGTTTCAATTATGGTGGCAGAGCGGGCGTAATCTTGAAGCAAACAAATCCCTGATTCAAACTCTTGAGGGTTTGTCTGTAGCAGCTACAAAAAGCCGCAATGACTGGAAAACGCACAAAGTACATATGGAGGAGACATTATCGTGGATGACAAACCAGGTAGAGGACAATGAGAAAAAATTACAGAATGCGTTGGCTCAGGCGAAGGCGATGCTTTTACCGAAATGATCGGCTGTCTGTATTTCTAACAATATAATTCAATGAATCATGTTGTTGTAAAATTATAGACGATATCTTATGATTCGTACTTTTTTATCATATTTGTAATACGAGCTGATTTTTGTGGTATAAATTGTAGGCGATTCGACATTGGTTTCGCATTGTATTCAGGAGGGGGAGGTGGTGGGGGTGGCATCTCTGTATCGCTCATCACACGAGGTCTACCTGCATTGAATGTAGGATGAAATACAGTGTGCGTGGGTGTAGACATCTTTGTCATGGATGGGAGGCGTGACACAGGCGGTTCTGAAAAGGAGCGGTCACGTTCTAGCAAGACTGGGTTTGTAAGATTGTTTGTATACAAGGGCAACCGCACATGCTGCTTGTTTACGTCGGATATCGACGGCTTCCGTTCCATCCGAAATGGGGGATTAAATTCCGTTGAATATTCCTCTGACGCTATATACAATGGTGGAGGGGATGGTTGAGGTGGTGGCGGTAAACTTGATATTGGCGGCGATGATACAAACATTGGAAGTTTACGAATGGAGTCAAATGTTCCACCGATGATTGTCGTTGGAGAGAAGTCGTTACGCACTTTCGGTTTGATGTCTACGGGTCGTATTCCTTCTGGCGATGATTTAACAGCATCAGAGCGTGCTACTTCTGGCAACGACATAACGGTTGGCACAACCGGCCGATTACGAATAACTCGGCTACGATTCCTACGCCGAACTATAAAGTAGAATCCTATAGCTATAATTCCAAGAACCGCTGCACCCGCAATCGACGCACCAATCGAAATACCATAGGGTGCAACTGTGGCCACATTGTTTGTGGAACTTTCTCCTAGAGACGCCATTAATGCTTGATATTGAGCTGAATTCGGAAAGAGATTCGAAATGGAGGTCGTCGATGACGTTGAACCAGTCACTGTGTAGACTCCGTTATTCCAACTGACTGTATTCAATGTGACGGTGCTTGAATTTCCTACAAAAGTTTGTATGTATCGTTGGATCGTGCTTTGTGCGTTTGCGACGTTATTGCCTGGAATAACGAGTGAGAACAGCGTTAAGCTTATACTCGGTGTGCTTGTTGCTGTGAGCGTGGATGTAATTGTATTGGAGGGTGTTTGGGTCGCAGTAACTGTACTTGACTCTGTAACTGAGGACGATACGCCTGCGGATGTAGATGGCAGGCGACTCGGCGTTGCTGTGTATGTTTGGGTTCCAGAGACGGAGGCTAGCTGACTACGTGAGCCGGTTTCTGTTACTGAAGGAGTGATAGTGGAACTTGCGACTGGACGTGTTGGTGTTCCAGAGACGGTGCGTGTGTGTGTCACAGTTCCAGAGATGGTGCTTGTACGTGTCGCCGTTGTGGTTCCAGAGATGGTGCTTGTGCGTGTCGCAGTTCCGGAGATGGTGCTTGTGCGGCTGCGTGTTGCCGTTGTGGTTTCAGTCAGAGCACCTAGGCGGCTGGGTGTCGCCGTTGTGGTTCCAGTCAGAGCACCTAGGCGGCTGGGTGTCGCCGTTGTGGTTCCAGTCACAGCACCTAGGCGGCTGCGTGTCGCCGTTGCGGTTCCAGTCACAGCACCTAGGCGGCTGGGTGTTGCCGTTGCGGTTCCAGTCAGAGCACCTAGGCGGCTG
>Ga0214921_10000313_pt1 | contig 95691 bp, 94 predicted proteins | sample LL1505_MetaG_FD_177992 | JGI IMG/M metagenome (GOLD analysis project Ga0214921, IMG submission 177992) | Freshwater microbial communities from Lake Lanier, Atlanta, Georgia, United States - LL-1505 | ecosystem: Environmental > Aquatic > Freshwater > Lake | place: USA: Georgia | collected... | reverse complement strand
ACTACGTTCCCCGAACCCCTCCTCACCGGGGAACTACTACGTTCCCCGAACCCCTCCTCACCGGGGAACTACTACGTTCCCCGAACCCCTCCTCACCGGGGAACTACTACGTTCCCCGAACCCCTCCTCACCGGGGAACTACTACGTTCCCCGAACCCCTCCTCACCGGGGAACTAGGGAACTACGTAAAAACTCCGTTTATCATTTTAATTTTTAAATTAAAATCATAGAAATTATAATTAAAAAGATTATCACATGATACAGTAATTATTTGTCATGAATACCCCGGAGTGGTGCCAATATTTGCAGCTGTTTGCGGATTTGGGCGCCGACGCGTTTCGGCACGTGAAATCCAAACACGCGCTTCGTAAATTCTGCGTGATTGTGGAGCCGCGCCAGCACCCGAACCTGATACCCGTCATTAAAAACTTCATGCGCTTGATGCCCTCCGGCTGGGGGCTCATTGTGTATCACGGCCCCGAAAACGAGAGGTTTGTGAAGAACGGGCTGAGCCACGCCTTATCCGACGACCAGGTGTATTACGTGCGCATGGCCCGGCGCAATTTGACACCTGCCGAATACAGCGCCATGCTGGGTGACCCGATTTTTTGGCAGTGCTTGCTGGACGGGTTCAAGTGCGAACACGCGCTGATTTTTCAGTGCGACACGCTGCTGCTAAAAGGCGGCAACGCGGTTGACGCGTGGTTGAAATACGATTACGTGGGTGCGCCGTGGCCCAATATGAGCGTGAGCATTGCCGCGTGCAAACGCGAACTGCAGCTCACGGTGGGAAATGGCGGCTTGTCGCTGCGCAACGTGCGTGTCATGCTGGACATTGCGCGCCATTATCCGTATCCCGGCGATGCAGGCGTTCACGTGCCAGAAGACGTGTACTTCTCGTATTGGTTAAAATGGAATGAAGCGGTGTATTGGACCCCGCGCGGTGACGAAGCCACCGCGTTTGCAGTGGAGCACGTGTGCAACCCGGATGCGCTGGGGGTGCACGCGCCGTCAGTGGATGTGAGTGACATAATTCAGAACGCCATTGAGCGGCATACCGAAGAAAACATTTTTAAAAACCCATTTAAAGGTTTACCAACAATTAATAGCATCCAAACCAAACCAATCCAAACCACTCCGAATGACATCAACCACAACCAAGAAGGCAATCGGGATTGATTTAGGCACCACGTATTCGTGCGTGGGTGTGTGGCAGAACGAGCGCGTGGAAATCATTGCCAACGACCAAGGGAACCGAACCACGCCGTCGTACGTGGCATTCACGGATGCCGAGCGCCTGGTGGGCGATGCCGCAAAAAACCAGGTGTCCATGAACCCGGAAAACACCATTTTTGACGCGAAGCGTCTGATCGGCCGCAAAATAGACGACGCCAGCATTCAGGCCGACATGCAGCACTGGCCGTTCAAGGTGATTGCCAAGGACGGCGGCAAGCCGCACGTGCAGGTGGATTTCAAAGGCGAGCAAAAAACGTTTTCCCCAGAGGAAATTTCGGCCGTGATTTTGACAAAAATGAAGGAAATTGCGGAGAGCTATTTGGGCGCTGCGGTAAAGGATGCGGTCATCACCGTTCCCGCGTATTTCAATGACGGACAGCGCCAGGCCACCAAAGACGCCGGCGCCATTGCGGGCTTGAACGTGCTGCGCATCATTAACGAGCCCACGGCTGCGGCGATTGCGTACGGGCTTGACAAAAAGGGCAAAGGCGAAAGCGCCCGCGAATTGAACATTCTGATTTTTGATCTGGGAGGCGGCACGTTTGACGTGTCGTTGCTGACGATTGACGACGGCATTTTTGAGGTGAAGGCGACGGCCGGCGATACGCACTTGGGCGGCGAAGATTTTGACAACCGCATGGTGTCGTGGTGCTTGCAGGAGTTCAAGCGCAAGCATAAGAAGGACCCGTCGGGCAACAACCGGGCGCTGCGCCGACTCCGGACGGCGTGTGAGCGCGCCAAGCGCACCCTGTCGTCATCGGCGGAAACCACGATTGAGGTGGACGCGCTGTTTGACGGCGTGGATTTTGCGACGAAGATCACGCGCGCCAAGTTTGAGGAGCTGTGCATGGACTTGTTCCGCAGCACGATTGACCCCGTGGACCGCGTGATTCGGGATTCTCGGATTTCCAAGGGCAGCATCCACGAGATTGTGCTGGTGGGTGGATCCACGCGCATTCCCAAGGTGTGCGCGCTGCTGTCCGAGTACTTCAACGGCAAGGAGCTGAACCGCTCCATCAATCCGGACGAGGCGGTGGCGTACGGTGCGGCGGTGCAGGCAGCCATTCTGACGGGTGACCAGTCCAAGACCATGCAGGACATCCTGTTGCTGGACGTGGCGCCGCTGTCGCTGGGCATAGAGACGGCGGGCGGAGTGATGACCAAGCTGATTGATCGCAACTCCACCATCCCGTGCAAGAAGAGCCAAACCTTTTCCACGTACGCGGACAACCAGCCCGGCGTGCTGATCCAAGTGTTTGAGGGCGAGCGCCAGCTGACGAAGGACAACAACAGTTTGGGCAAGTTCCAGCTGGACGGCATTCCGCCCGCGCCGCGGGGCACGCCGCAGATTGAGGTGGTGTTTGACCTGGACGCGAACGGCGTGCTGAACGTGAACGCGACGGACAAGGCGGGCGGCAAGTCCAACAATATCACGATCACGAACGACAAGGGGCGGCTGTCCAAGGAGGAGATTGAGCGCATGGTGTCGGAGGCGGAGAAGTACCGGGAGGAGGACGCTCGGCACAAGGAGCGCATTGACGCGCGCAACGGGCTGGAGAACTACATTTACTCCGTGAAGAGCTCTACAGACGACGCGAAACTAAAAGACAAGCTGTCGGAGGAGGAGCGGGCCGCCATTGAGGCGGCGTGCAAGGAGTCGCTGGAGTGGTTGGAATCAGCCACGAACAGCGTGTCCGTGGATGATTATGCGGCCCAGCAGAAAAAGTTGGAGGGCATTGTTGCGCCCATTGTGGCGAAACTGTATGAACAATCGGGGCAGTCACCGCGGGGACAACAAACGCAACCGGCTGGATCAAATGCCCCGGGACCCAATATTGAGGAAGTTGATTAACTTGTTGTGATTTTATGAAATTGTGGTGGGCCTTATTTTGTTATTCATGCAAAAAAATGACAAAATATTAATTTCAATGAAACCATTTCCAGCCCTATAGCAGTGCGCGCTGAAACAGGAACCATACATTGTATCGCCCCCCTTCTTCGCGACAAATGTGAAAATGGGATTGCGTGTCTTTTGAAAACACACAATCTGTAATGATTTGCTGGTCATCTTTTATGATGCGCCCATCGGTAAAATGGTGGTGCAGCTTGGCATCGTACGTGACCGCCCACCACTCCGCCTTGGATTTGTGCAATATGAAGAATCCACCGGCAATGAAATTCAGACGCGGATCCAATTTCCCTCCGCTGTTTAATGTGTGAATGCATTCCTCAATTTGGGCCCAGTCATTGTTAACGCATGCGTAATAAATTTTGTCGGGATTAAGCACCGCAATTTTTTCGGGATTCGGCCATCTGCGCAGCTTCGTCATGGGTAAGTCCCACAAAGGGCAACCCCGAAAGTAACCAATGTCGCACCAGCCGTAGTACTCCGTGTCAAAGTATTTCTTGGTAACGGTTTCGTGCACAAAGTGCACTTTCTCGGACCATAACGCATTCACGCGCCAATCCACCCACTTGTTGAGGTATATGTTTTTATCATGGTTTGAAATCCACATGTCTTTTATTGCATAATTGCGAAACGATTCAAACGGTTTAATGATGACGCGAATGCGCGGATTGACGGCGGCGTATGCGTCAAAATCAAACATGGACCGGCCCGCCTCATCCGTGTAAATGACGAGGTTGTATGCGTGCACATTGGAAAGCATGTTGCGGATCCACTGCGCATACACGCTGAAATCAAACTTGGCCTTGAACGAATACCAGCACGTGGAAAACGTGATGTTAACGCTATCTGCGTTGGGTTTTGATTCGGGCATGGAAATTATCAAACTAAAAAAATAAATCCACGTATATAACAACTATATAACAACATTTAAATTCAAATTTCAAATAAATAACTCAAATGTTTTCGGTGTATCAAAAAATAGTAACCCCCGAAACCAGTCCGGTGCTGGGTCCGATTAACGCAAACAATAACAGTGCAACCGCACCCGACTCTTTTTTATTGTGTAACTATTGCTGTAGCCATAGAAGCGACAAGGGCGACACAAGTAAGGGCGACACAAGTAAGGGCGACACAACAATTATTAAAAATGACGAACAAACGGATGCATGTATACCCGAGAGCAAATACCCATTCGGGCACGCCACGCATTACACGTACCGAGTGACAACCCCCCGAATACTATGTGCATTTGAAACCGGAACGCCGCCGTCATCGTAGTCATTGTCACCGTAGTGTCATTCATTTTTTGAGTTGCGTTTGTTTCTGCATTTGCATCTGTATCTGCATGCGCTGCATGAGCTGCTGCTTGTCCAAATCCAGCATCAAGTGCGCGTAATTGGTGAAACGCTGTTCAATGTCGCTGTAGTCCTCGCGCTGCACCACGCTGAGCGGCGTGATCAGGAACCAGCGGTCCCGGCGCTGCAGTTCAAACCAGTACCGGTCAATGGCGTACTCCAGCTTCTGCAGCGGGGCGCGCATCAATTTGCTGATGCCCGCGCGGTAATTGGCAATGAGCGCGTCGTAATAATGCGCCCGCACGATGTACGCCGTCGTGGTTTGGCAACTGCCCACTTGAATGCACGCGTGATTCACTACCTTGAACGGCGGGATGTTGTTGCCCGCCAGCAGCACCACGTCCCAGGCCGGAACCGTCGCCATAAATGTTGCAAGCTGCGCCAAAAACAGCGGCACGTTCGTGAACAGGACGTCGTCCTCGCATATTAAGACATGGTCCCAGCCGCGCTCTTTGGCGATTTGAATGCAGCGCATGTGACTCAAGCTGCACCCGATGGCGCCGTGCTCTGCGTGCCGAATGGCGTTGAATCTTTCGGCGGCCAAATTAGACAGGCCGTTGTCTGCCGTTTTTATGGCGGCCAGCTGCGCTTCCACGTGCGCGCGCCGGTCCGTGCGCGACTCCAGATTGATGTAGAGCGCATGTTGCAGGCAGGTTACGTTGTTCATAGAACCCATTTGGTGCAAATCAAGGTGCAAATCAAGGTGCAAATCAAGGTGCAAATATGCAATTACATATACAATACCATTTAAATTTAAATTGGTGCAATCATAAAAAATTGATTTTATCACTACACTGTATGTATATCAAACAACATATCAAACAACCCATGCACACTTTGTACTTTGACGGCTGCAGCAAGGGCAACCCCGGGCGCGCAGGAGCGGGAGCCGTCATATACGACGCTTCAAACAATGAAGTGTTCGCGGAATCCGTGTTTGCGGGATACAGCGCAACCAACAACGAAGCGGAATATACGGGGCTCATACTGGGGCTGAACACGGCGCTGAAGCAGGGAATAACGGAACTGCGTGTGTGCGGCGACAGCCAGCTCGTGATCCGGCAAATGCAGGGTAACTACCGGGTGAATTCGGCCAAACTGGCGCCGCTGCATCAATGCGCCACCACGCTGGCATCAAAATTTGCAAAAATAGAGTACGAGCACGTGTATCGCGATAGCAATGCACGCGCAGATGCGCTTTCAAACACAGGTGCAATTGATTTGTGATTGATGTTGTGATTGATGTTGTGAATGATGTTGTGATTGATGTTGTGATTGATGTTGTGATTGTATTGTTTTATTTGTAAAAAAAAACAATTAAATGCTGCGCTATAGACAGAACAAAGAACACACCACACACCCATAAAACCCAACTCCAATCATGGATGCATCGTCCGACCGAACGAAGGCAGAGAGACAGGCGCAGGTCAAACCTATTTTGGAAAAGCTGACTGAGTTGAAGCTGCACGCGTCTAAATTTGCCGCCGTAAAGGCGCTGATGCTGCAAATCCAGGACTACATTAAAAACGGCGAACCGCAACAAATCAATATTCCGTTTCCTGAATTTGGTCGGCGCATTAAGGGCACGCTGGAGACCAACCGACACTCCGAATCCAGCATTATACTGAAGGGGAATGTGGACGACAACTCCTAAGGGGTTAGGGGAACGTAGTTCCCCGATGAGGAGGGGTTCGGAAAACCGTAGGTTTTCGGATGAGGGAAAGGTTCGGAAAACCGTAGGTTTTCTGATTCAGTACACGATGTGCTCGTCAATCCACTTTTTCAACTGAATGCAAGTGGGTTCCATTAATCGGTTCAAACCCTCTGCATACGCTTGATAATTAGAGTCGTTGTCCCGCATCATAATGAGCGCGTTGTAGATGATGTGCTGCAGTTCGGGCGTGTAAATGTCCACAATGGTGATGAAAATGTCGTCCACGGTGTTATTGGCGGTGGTCGTTTCTGAAGCGGAATCATCATCCTGTAAAACGGGCCTCATTTTGTACGGTTTTGCATTGGATGGTGCCGCCAATGAATTCGTTTGTAGCGTCATGATGTCCGGCGAGAGCTGATCCTCTAGTATGTATTTGTACATGGTGAGCGTCTGCAGGATGTGCGGCTTGTCGGTTTGCCCGTAGGTGCGGATCAGCTTGTTGATGCCCGTTTTCGCCAGTTCGTTTAAAAGCACATGCAGTCGGTGCTTTATAGACCCGTCATCGTGTTTGCAGTGCGCGTAAAATTTCTTGAAGCGGTGAAACACGTTGAACAAAAAATACAAGTCTTCCTTGGTGTCGTTGTTGTACCAGCGCAGCATGGACTGCGAATATGTCGGGGGTTGCAGCGTTAAAATGTTGTTCTGGATTGTGAGTTTGGTTCCCACCGGGTAAAACGACAGCAGCGCGATTTGAAGGATGGCCTGAAGGGGCTCCAATATGGTTTCAAATCTCTCCTTTTTCCGGCGTGAATAAATGGTTTTGTACAATATTTGAAGCGTGGACTGCATTTGGCAACAAAAACTGAATACTACATATAATATAACCGTAATGTTTATATTATTTTAATGGGACAAGCATTTGACTCCGGTTTAATGCTTCAAAAAAATGTTGTTTTGTTGAATGGTTTTATTATAGGCGATGCAGTGCTTGTCGCACCAGCTCATGCATTTCGCGATATTGTGCCGTTTCATTGATTCCAGCTTGTCGGAATTGCTTCTGTTCAGAATTATGTTGATGGTTGTGCCGATGGTCTCCATCTGCTGCTGACCAATGATGGCGTTGCATTCCTCTATTTTGTTCAGAAAATACAGGTCGTGTTCCATTGGCAGCAACGACGTGATCGTGGCATGTTTTGGAATCGTCTCTAACTGGCAGAACATGGCTCTCAAATGGGGAAGCAATTCAACCGAGGACGCCGGTTTGAAGTGCTTGCAAACAATGTAGCGCTCCGAATTTGCGTGGCGGCTGGTACAGGGTTTAGACACGTACACTTCCTGATAAAAATTACACAAAATGTAAATGACGTCAATTGTGGGTTTTGTAAACGTGTCAAACATTTTCAATATGAAATGCCCCCCCTGTTTTTGAAGTGCCAGCGCAAACCCCAGCTCCGCAATGAGAAGACTCAGCACCATTGTCTCCTGGTTGTTGAAATCGCAAGAAAAATCAAACCCACCGTCGGCAGTGATGAGCTCGCACGTGTTTTGATGCAAGGACACGCAGTGCTCAAAATTGGCCAACGATATAATGTTTCCGGTTCCGTCTGCCCCGGTTTCAATGCGCACGCGGTTGCGATGCTGTTCTAAAAATCCTTTGCTCTTTTTCCACCCCGGGCAGGACGTTTCTGCATTGAGAAGCGTCATTCCATAATGCACATCGTCGGTTGGGCTGTAATTCGGCGAGCGATTGGAACGAATGTGTATGATTGCCTCAATGAACCCACCGGGTCCTTCTGCCAAGTGAAACGATTTCATGGCCGGGAGGTCGTGCGCTGGGTTGAAAAATGTGGCGTGCAGTTCAATCATCTTGTAAAACGATCGTGACAATGGACGCAATTTACTGACCGTGTAAAATTTGGAGTGGGGTATTGCCGTGTGAATAAATTCAAACGGGTTGGTGTATTTTTTCACGGTATCCCACGCATCTTCACCGCACTCCTTTATTTGTTCCTTCATTTCACACAAATGCGCGCACAGTGTTTGCGAAATGATCCGTTCATTCGCGTTTTCATTGCAGTGCGCAAGTTTAAACACGGGGTCCGCATTTGCATCGGATTTTTCAAACATGCAAACGGTCAAATTGTGTAGCTTTGGCAATTCTGTGTAGTACGCCATTTTAAATTATAAATTATAAGTTATAAGTATAAGTATAAGTTATAAAACAGCAACGCGTTCAGTTTATATTGTTTTTTTTTTGTTTTTATTGGTTGTCATGCATTTAATCGTCCGAGTACTCGTATGTTTCTTCCACCAATTCAAATGATGGACCCGTGTCTTCCTTCAGTTGGTGTCGCGGATTGCGTTTTTTTGGTGTGACTTTTTCCTTTTTATGACTGCATTTTTGTTTTATATTGTGAACGATGTGACCGTTGCCATTGGTGTTGTTGTTGTGGTTGTTGTTGTTGTCGTCATTGTCGTTGTCGTTGTCGTTGTCGTTGTCGTTGTCATCGTTGTCGTTGTCGTTGTCGTTGTCGTTGTCGTTGTCGTTGTCGTTGTCATCGTTGTCGTTGTCATCGTTGTCACTGTCGCTGTCGTCATCGCTGTCGTCATCTGTGCCGTCGTCGTTGTCGTCACTCTCGCTGTCATCTGTTAATGTGGACGTGTCTTCTTCATAATCTGTTTCAAATTCTTCGTTGGTGTCATCTACCACAAAGCCATCTTTCAAATATCCGTCTTTGGTTTTTTGGCCGACTGCATCCGACGCATCCGAATCATCCGACTCATCTGCCAATGAGTCAAACCCGTCAAACAAAAAGTTATACATTTTCTCCCATTTTTCAAGAGTGAGTGGAATAACGGAGTGCTGGGAGGTCATGTCTTTTGCCACCAATGCACACTCCCCGAAAAATAAGATGGTGTCAACCGGTGGTGGAAACTCATACTTGTTTTCTTGTCCCGCTTTCCCGTCTTCGCGGGCCCACAATTCTACCGTAAATTTATCCTTGTCCGGGCCCGAATATGCCCATTCTGCACGCATTTCAAACCCCACTGGGGACTTATATTTGCATTTTTTACAGAGTTCTTGCGGGCTATATTCATTGATTTGAGAAAATCGCAAATCTCCGTTGCGATCCACAACGATGATGGAGACCGGTGCATGGGGGAGAGGCATTCTGGAATGGGTGTGCGTCGTTTATGGAAATCATGCGCTTGGGTTTAAATCATTTATTAAACATTTTTATTTACCGGCGGTTTTCGTCGTCGGCACGTACGTTTTAAATTCGTAAAAACTATGTCGGCATAGTTTAGCAGATGCGCAGATGCTTTGGTTCATTCAAGTTTCAGTTGTTTCTCTCATAATTATTTTTGTTATGCATAACTTGTATTCTTTTTTTAAGGAAACGTTGACCGTGCCTAAAATAAAGGACATGGTAAAGCGCCCTCAGCAAAGGTATGACGCGTTATTTAGGGAGCTTCGCGATCACGTTGCACTTTCAGAAGACGCGAATGCCGGCACCGATGCGAATGCCGACACTGCCAACGCAAGTAATTGCGCAAGTAGCATCAATGCCAGCAGCACCAGCGCAGATGATATGAAAAATGAATTAAAACGGTATTTAATGAATCTGAATTCGTCTCAACAAACGCACGCGGATCCACAACCCCAATCCGATTTTATTGAGATGGGATCCATTTATAAATGAATAAATTAAACCATATTAAAGCGTTGGCATGAATGTGATGCACATGCAACAATACCCCCGATGCACCCACGCAATGCACCTCACCCCTTGACGGAAGAACGAATTAAAAGTGAAGTTGAAATTTATTATGAATCATCCGTTCATAAGAAATTTTTAGCCGACGTGTATGCGGTCATTCCCAAAGGTCGCAAATGCGTGATTTGGTTCATGAATCGCCAATGCTGGATGTTTCAAATCGCAAAACGGCCATACACGTCCACGTCCACGTCCACGTCCACGTCCACGTCCATACAACGAATTGTAGTGAAGTATGACGTTATCCGCATGATTAATATGCCGTTTGTGAATGAGGCATGGTATGCTGGAAAAGGGACCATCATTTATGGCACGTGCGTTTCCGAAAAACGAAACGACGTGCAGAGGCGGTTCAGCGTTGAGAACGTGCATTACTTATGCGGGGAAAAACAGCCGGGCAACGGCACGTTGGGCCGGTTTGTGGCGTTCTTTGACGCTTACGACGAAGAAATGAAGTCAACAAAATCAAATCACCTGTTTCAACTGTTCATGCCCATCATGCACGCGAATTTTAATAATGCTGCCCGCGACGCCCGGACCATTACCACGTATGATGTGTTTTGCATACAGCATCGGTTCGTGCATCGCGCATGCAGCGAATTCAAAAATTTATGCATGGATTTGGTTGAACCCGTAACCGCGGATCAACGCGGATTGTTATTTTTTCCAAACCAGGCAAACGCTGCGCAACCAATGCAAAAACAAATGCAACCAAAACCACAAATGCAACCAAAACCACAAATGCAACCAAAACCACAAATGCAATCACCGTCCCGCGAATTCATGATTCGTCCCGATACGCAAAACGATATTTATTACGTGTTGCGCAGTCCAGACGAGCCGATAACGGCAAACACGATGATCGCACACATTCCGAATTACAAAACCAGCGTGATGATGAACTCGCTGTTTCGCAACATTAAAGAAAACCAAAACTTGGACGCATTGGAAGAGAGCGACGACGAAGATGAAACACTTACGCCACTTGTGGATTTGAACAAATGCATGAAAATGGTATGCACGTTCAGTCATCGGTTCAAACGCTGGCAGCCTGTTAGACTGTCCAATTAAACTTTAAACTTGGACAGATCTATCTGTTTTGAAAGGGGGATGTTGGGCGGTTTTGTCAATTCGGGTTGAACCCAAGGCCATGGCGACGGCGATTGCGATACGCCGTTGTATCCATTTAATATATTTCTAAAGCCATTCGTGGTACTGTCCCATGCAGTTTGGACAAGTTGGAATAAGCCTCCTCCTTTACGATTCCTGCCTCTGCTTCTGCCTCTGCTTTTGCCTCTGAAACCGCCTTTAAACCCTAGTGGCGGCGAAAGTTGATTGAATTGACCCGCCCCTGGCCCACTCATTGCAGGAACTGGAGGTTGACCCCCGCCCCCCGTCACTCCGTGTGGGCTTAGTTTAAAATGGTTTCCGACTGCAGAAGGTGCGGTGAGATCTCGGTGCATGTTGCTCGCCGCGGGTGCCCATGATGCACCACCGCCAAACACTTGAGCGCCTCCGCGCCTAGACCTAGACCTAGACCTAGACCCGGTCTTAGACTTTGATTTGGTCCGGCGATTTGTTCTGCCTTTTGCCATTGTTAGACTGAGTTGATTATAATTATGATATAAATTGAAGTCTTGTATTCTATTTATATAAAAAAAAAATAAATAAACGCATCACGCGAATGCATATCACGTTGCAAAAAACAAGATGCTACCCTACACAAGAGAAGACGTTATGCGAGCGCATCGCATGAATGTGCGGATTTACAACGCGCGCAACCGTATTCGCGATTATTTACGCAACTTGACCGATTCAACAAAAAATGCGGCTAAATTATTGTGTGCCTCGGTTGCTTCTTGTATTCATGGCATTTTTCCGTCGGTATTTAAATATACAACCGTGGCGGTATGTTTGTCCGTTGTTGAAAACGATTTGATGCATAATAAGATTCCGGTTGTTGCGCACGCGCCCATTCCAGATTCCACGCACGCACATGACATATGATATATGATATATGGTTTATTCAATGTCCACGTGCGTCAAGAAATGACGCCGGCAGCACATTTTGTTCAGCTTAAGTGCGTCCATGACTTCGCCTTCCGGGGTCTTGTGAATGTATTCTTTGGTCAAATAAATGACCTTCTCGGTGTCCATGCCGCGGGACATCTTCAGTCGCCGCACTTCGCTGAGATAGTGCTCGTACTTGTTGGCGATGACGTTGCCGCAGGTGAAGCACTTGACGGGGATAATCATGATTGTGATCTGTTATGAATTGGATTCTATTTGCTGTATTATACTATTATTTTTAAATCAATTTTTAAGAATAATGGAACCGGAACGCGTTTATTATTTTATTCATTTGCGTGTTTGTTTCTTCTTGATTGTTCTTTTTTTCCCGCCTTTACCAGCGGGGGGTAAAGATTTAAGATGTTCTGAAATCGCATCAATTATTGGTTTGCGATCGCGATCATTGAGAATGCTATCCGGAAGTTTTAAATTCAATGAAGTGGAAAGTGCCAGCAGTTCTGTTTTCGACATTGCATGCAGCGGCATTGATGGCCTGAACCGCAGATAATTTATAATCTTCGCTTTTATGATTAGGCATTACTTATATAATAATATAAATAAATTAAATGCTAACCCGATCCATCATGCATACATTTTCTATATTATAATTTGTTTTTGGAATTCCCACTCTTGAACATATTTCTTTTGCTTTTTCTAATGTAAGAGAACTATCGAGACCCCCCGCATAAATAATAGGTTTTAATGAGCCTGCCGCAATTCCCTCGGTTGCGATGATTTGAACAATGGCGGATATAATTGGGTCTATATGTGTGGTCGCGTCTAAATGTGTCATAAATTTTTTAGTTCCAATAATCATTGCTAACCCAGTACAAGTTGCTAATCCACTAGTAGATAAACTTTCCGACACATTTACAATTCTATATTTTGATTGGTCTACGTGGGTTGGGTCTTTTACATAATGTTGTTTAAACACAGCAATATTATCTACATCTGGTCTATACGTGTTTGTAATCATAGATACATTTACAATATTTCCATCAACATCATAGTACATGTGTGGTCTAACTAAAAAAAATTTTGCTCGTAAAGTATCACTTGTTAACCCAAACTTACTACCTAAACTAATCCATTCATCATATTTTCCTTTAGTTTTTAATTCGTCAATTATTTCTTGTTCTGTCCTTCCCCCACCAATCATTTTTTTATTTTTTCTTGTTTTGTTTTTCTTATTAAATTCTTCTCGCGATATCCTTTTTTTTTCACCATTTTGTTTTAATTTGTAAAAATAACCCTTTTTAGTTTTTAAGTATTCAACCATTCTATATGTATATATTAGAAAAAAATCGGCGTTTTAAATGTCCAAAGGTGTAAAATGAAAAATAATTATATTTGCGTATAATTACATTACCTATTTTAAATTCTTACTTAGTTTCATAAATAAACGGCGTTCATTTTTCATCCTTGTCCTTGACGATCAACTGAATTTTCGGTTTTCGTCCTGGTTTTTTTTTCTCTGGTTGTGTGGCATCAACAGTCGCGGCAACAGTCGCGGCAACAGTCGCGGCAACAGTCGCAGGTTTTGCCCTTGGCTTAGCTTTTGCCTTTACCGAAGGCATGGCAGTTGCAGGTACGGCAGTTGCAGTCGCAGTCGCAGTCGCAGGCGCAGTCGCAGTTGCAATGGATTCATCCATTTTTAGTTGTTCCTCTTCCTGCTCCAATGCCGCCATCTGCTTTTCAAACGCGGTGGACGTGCCCAACAAGCTCTTCACCACCAGCTCCGCATTGTCAATGGACCGCACCTTCTTGAACACGAAGTAGCGGTTATAAAAGGAGATGCGGCGCTCGTAGTCGCGCATGTCGGGTGCGTCACCTAATTCCGATGCCAGGGCTGGCGTCTGTTTTATGCGCGCCATCATTTGCGCATGCAGCTGCTCAAACATGCCGGTTCCATCAGGCAGACCCAAATCCTTGAGCGCATCATCCCGCGACACCACCTCAAACCCGAAATTCGTCATGAGCCGTTTCAAGTAGTTGAAGTTCACTAAATACTCGCGGAACGTCTTGTTGATGGACTCCTGGTACACGTCAATGGCGTATCCCACGCACGTCTCGTCGTCCGGAAACTCGGTAGCGGTGTACGCTTTGGTCACCTGCCACACGCGCTTCCCCTTGTGCAGCACGGCAATGCCGTCACCCGCGTCATACGGTTTCAGCGCGTCAAACATGGTCGCCCCGTCGTACGTGGTGCCGATGAAGTACCCGCCCGTCTCCGTACACTCGCACACGTTGCGCAGAAAATTGCACACGTTGGCACGGGTTTCAAACATGTAGTGAATCGCAAACTGGCACGACGACACGTTGAACCCATTTTCCGCCTTGCCGTATTCGCGATACACCCCTTCGCCCAGCAGCGCCTTGTCCTTCGGTCCATCGCCGAACACGGCCCGTACAATTTGCTTGTATTTTTCACCGCTGATGCCGGTCCCATTCTTAATGTTGAGCGCGCTGTTGCCCTGCACAAACAACGCCCCCGGCATGATGCTGTACCGCTTGCAGTAGTCCAGGTAGCGCGCGCACGCACCGTCCAGCTGGTTCTGAATGTTGTCCTTTGAAATGTCAATGCCGAGCACGAACGACAGGTTGGAATGAATCCATTTCTGAAGATCGCCGCCTTTGCCCACCGCAAAATCAATGAGCGTGTTGCCGCGCTTGCTCACCCCGCCAATTAAAACGCGCTTGACATAGCGGTTGTGGAAATCGCGCAGCCCGCGCGTGGTCGTGTCGTCCGACTCCGTCGTGCGGTTGTAATACACGTCATCGTCGGCCGGCTCGTCCGGAATGTCCATCCCGGTGGTCAGCATCTTCTTCGTGATCGGGTTGTGAATGGTGTGCCAATTGGAATTGGCCACGTGATAAGCGTTGCCGTAGTTCTTCTGGCCGCTGCGATACTCCGCCGTTTTGTCGGTGCGCACGCGCAGCGGAACCCAGCGAAAGAGCGGATCGGCCGCGCCGACGTTGTACGCGCACTCTATGATGCAGCCGTCTTCAATCACCTCGTTTTCGGCAGTCAGCATCATGCCGCGGTTTCCCGCCGCGTCAGCGCGAAGGATCACGTTGCACACGTGCGCCTCGGCATCATACGGGCTCGTGGGATAAAACGGCGCCGGCTTATACGAGTCTTCGTTCCCACCCGCATTCGCACTCGGGCCCTTGTCTTTACGCGCCGGCAGCTTGCCCTGAATGATGTCCTCGCACGGGTTCAAATAACCGTGCTTTTTTTCGTCAAACCCCACCCGCAGCGTGAGCGTCTTGTACTGCACGATTTGCTCCATTTTGGCCGGGTTGATGCCGTCCGTGTAAATGCTCGTCACTTTGGGCTGTCCGTTAGAATCTTTCACTATCGTGGCTAGAAAGTCAATCGTGTTGGCCTCAGCGGGCTTCCATTTGAACGACAGCGGCCACGTGATTTTGGTCTTTGGCCCGGCCGCTTCGCCACCTGCTTCGCCCCCCGCGGGGGCATCGGCCGGCGTGAAAATGATGCCATCCGTGTTGTACTCGTACGTGTTGGCGTCAATCTGCGACATCAGCGTGGCGCAGCACTGGAATATGCTTTGGTCCTGTCCCGTGTATTTGAATTTCTTGTATTCAATACGGATCGGGCACGTGGCTGCCCCGCGCACAACGGGACGCGCATTGAGTGCATTTATCGTTTCAACCAACAGCGGCAGGCGGTACTTGCTGGCAGACACCTCGGCGGAAGGCGGGACAAAATGCAGCGCGCGCACGTCCTTGCCGGCAATATAGTACACGTCAAATGCCGCAAACAAGTTGATGAACCGGCCGTTCTTGTCGTGCAAAATGTGCTCGCCGTCCAGCAGCGTGTTGAAGAGCTTGTCATTGCCGCACTGCGCGCCCGTGAATTGCACGCTCATGTTGGTATCAATCAAGTAAACGCGGCCCGCGGGTGACACGAACAGGAGCTTGCGCGCCCCGTCAGCCTTGTCGGTGACCGTGTAATTGGTTCGCACATTGGGGACGGTGCAATTTTCATTGACCGGGATAATATTTTGTAGTTGAAGGGTGAAGGACGACGGGCCAATGAACTGCTTTGGAAGCAACGGCTTCACAAGCCTTTCCCTTTCCCGTTCCCTTTCCTTTTCATTCCCCCTTTCCTTTTCTCTCTTTTCCTTTTCTCTCTTTTCCTTTTCAGTCCTTTCTGGGTGTAACAATTGTAGGTAGTCTTCTGCCACCTCGGCGCGCTCGGTCAACCCGACTGGATAGTTGGTGCCTTGGAGACCCGACATGATGGTTTTAATGCAGGATCGCATCGCATCGGCCAACTTGCGCGCCGAGCTGAACGCGGTTCCTTGCCCGACCGCATCGTTCAACACCTCAATCTCAATTTCGTATTTGGGCTGGGATTCGGTGACCCGAGACTCGGCAAACGTGTGGGTGGGAATCATATGGTTGCCGCCGCTGCCGCCATAGTCGCGGCGCGATTCCTTGACAATGCTCATGTCCACCACGAACGGCATCGCCGGGTTGCGAAACGTGCTGCGGTTGATGTATCGGAACGTTTTTTTACTGCTGCGCCACGGTCCCACCACCGTTTTTGCAGTGGAAGACGATTCGGCAAACTGTTTTTCTTTTTGCAGAGACAGGCGGAAATTGAAGTCGTCAAAATTAAGCGGATGTACGATGTCGCTGTCACCATTGCCATTGCCATTGCCATTGCCATTGCCATTGCCATTGCCATGTTGAAACGCCGTTTTTTGAACGAAAATGGGATGCACCTTGTCCAGCGAATTCGTTTTACAATACAACTGAATGTCGTGGAGACCGGCAATCTCGGTGCGGATCTTGGACATTTCGGGCTTTCCATTTTCACCCACGATTTCGGAATTGATTTTCAGGGTGTATTCATCCGTTTTTTGCATGACGAACCCCGACGACAGCAGGGCTTTAATGACGTTGTCAAAATCAATTTTGGTGATGGACGCAACATGCTTCAAATTGCGGGTTCCAAACCGCACCTCCAATTCCAGTGACCCGTTTTCAGTGTGCAATACCCCACCTAAATAGGTTTCCACTATTGCATCAAATAATTCATGGGGTGGGGCCTGCTTTTGATTCTTATGCATTGCGGTTACCTATGCTGTATATTAACCCTTCATATTATTTAAATTCAATTTTTACAATTATACATACATACATTACATTCTACAAAACCAATTGCTTGACCACCTCATCGTATAGTTCTTGCTTTTTCATTTTGGATGTCATCTGAATTTTCAACCGGTGGCACATTTCGGCGAGTTCTGCCACGGTGTACGCGCTCGTTGCCTTCATCGGTTTTTGCAGGTTTTCAATGCGATAATGCGTTGCGCGCAAAGCAGTTAAGTCATGGTCGGTCGCCTGTGTCATGCTTACGCATCGGGAATTTTTGCCAGTTCGTTGTATGCAATAGATTGGTTTTACCGCGTCACTCATGAATTCGGCATAGACGCGATTGTGCGGATTTACAAAAACCGCATTGATATCGTTCAAATGCACCAGCACCTGGAAGGCGTGCAATGAAATTCGCGGAGACATGATGTCACATTCAATGGTGGACGCCGAAAACTTAAGTCCGATGGTTTGTTTCAATGCCTTGCCCTTGTCCCTCAAACGCATTACTTGGTCACGCTTGCCGTCATTTTCTGCAGTAAATCGGTTTGCAATTTGTTCATACTTAAACACTCCATTTTGCATCACGTACAAACACCAAAACAGCGGATCTTGATTCAATGCGGGACGAAACGGAATGTCATTCGGCTGCACGGGCATAGGCGCTGGCGCTGAAGCGGGCACGGGCGCTGGCACTGAAGCGGGCACGGGCGCTGGCACTGAAGCGGGCACGGGCGCTGGAACTGAAGCGGGCATAGGCGCTGGCACTGAAGCGGGCATAGGCGCTGGCACTGAAGTTGAATCGTATAACATTACTTGTCGCAAATTTTTTAATTCCGAAAGCGAATGATGAGGACGAAATGATTTCATTGATGGTTGGCGCCCGGTTGGTTATATTGAATTAGTACAATGCGTTTAAATCAATTGTACAAAAACATAAACGCATTTGAATTGTAAAAAAAAACATATTAGAATCACGGTGTTATGCTACTATAATCACAAATGACTACCGATTTGAAACATTTAAGGGATCGCATTGAGAGTTTGAACCATCACCACCAAATTCAAGTGTTAAGGATTGTCACTCAAAACAATGTGGCATACACCGAAAACAAAAACGGGTCCTTCGTGAATTTGACAAACATGGATGACACAGTTGTTTCCAAACTAAACGATTATTTAAATTATGTGGACGAGCAAGAAACTCAGTTAAAAAAGGTTGAAAACCAAAAAACAGAATTGACCAAACAATTTTTTAAATAGCCAACCATTCCCCGATGATGGACACGTGCTTGTCATTCAATTCATAGCGTGTTCCAATGACTCGCACCAAAAGCGTGTCATTGGGTTTAATGGTATCCATCGTGCGGTTTTGCGCGGAAGACTCGTGCAATTCGCGTGAAATGTAAATAATCACGGGAGACGGATCTATGCATGCGTGTGCCCGAATGCCAGCTTGAGTCACGGTTTGAGCAACGCACTGCATGACGATTCCGTCCGCTGGACAACACACCATGCACTCAATCTCCAACTGAAATGTTATGTTTCCTCCTGCAAAAATACCCACCGAATAGGAACGAATATTGCATGAACCTGGTTTAACAAAGCCTTCTGGAATGCACTTGCCACTCATTTGGGATGAAACGTGGCGCATGAGTTGTTCGCGAAGGTTCTTGAAATTTATTTCAGAAAACGGAATGCAGACCTTGTGCTGAATGACACTTGAGCGATACCATGAATCAGCGGAAGAGGAGTCGGGTAAATGCAGATGCAGATCCCGATGATTGGTGTGAATAGCCATGCCCTTGATGTTGCTATATTCCTTGTGAGACGTAATTTTAATTCAATTTTTTGAATTAACATTTATTAACCGGTTTTATTTATGCATGATGCAGTTCGGCAATTACCGAAACCGCCGGGTCATTCAGTTCAAAATGCTGCCCAATGACACGCACCGTGATTTCGTCGCCCGCTTTAATTTTGGAGAACTGCGGTGCGGAATAATGATGATCGCGCGACACGAAGACGACGAGCGGGCTTGGCTCAGGTATAATGTGCGCATGCAGACCCGCGTGCGTGACCGTTTGAACCACGCACGTAATGAGCATACCCTCCACCGGATTGCACGCTTGATACTCGTACATGACTTCAAATGCAACCGACCCATTGTCGGCCAAATTGCCGGGAGAATGCGCCAGCAGTTGAGTGGAGTGGGGGCGAACGTACCCCTCCGCATTGCATTTGCCTTCGTGCGCATGCGCTAAATGCTGTTCCAAAACAGCCCGGATGTTTTTTCCAATTGCGATAAATGGCAACACCACTTTTTGGGTCACCATGATTGGAATGTAAAGGTCATTGTTTGGGGATGCGATTGGAGTTTTCAGCATTTGATTTGATTTGATTTGATTCGGGTCGGTTTGGTTCGGTTATTATATGCACCTAATATTATTGTTTTATTTGTTTATTCGCGTAAATCATGCAATTATGCAATTATGCAACGGCCTGTGTCGGGGTAAAAAACCAATGCTTGTCATTTTTCTTCATTGCATTGAAACACCGCAGCAACATTTCAGATAAAACACAGTAGCGCGCAGTGTTTTGGCTCTTTGTATTTTCCATCGTGTAAATGGGTTCCGCATCGGGATTCAACCCGTTCACAATTTGGTTAACAATCGTGAGACGCCGCTGTTTGGACGAAATTTGATCGCAACGAGCCCCGTTCCCCTTTTCGCTCACGTATTTTATTTTGAAAACGGCGTAACTGCCGCCGCTTTTTTCTTTGAATTCGGACACAAACCCGATGATCGGCGCCAACGCCGCAGGTTTCGGCACCATTCCCGCAATTTGATCCTTGTACGGCCGCCATTCTTCGATTGATTTTGCGATGGTCCATGCACTGTCTGCAGTCTTTCGCACCACCAACTGCACCCCATTTGGGCTGGCGGCATTCAAAAGCAGTATGCCTTCCTCCCCTTTGTATTTCGTGTTTTTAAAAATGAAGCTGTCAAAATATTCTCTCGCCAAACGGTCAAATTCATTGCTCGGACTGCCTTTGGAACCATACATCGCATTCAAACACTGCAACTGCGCGTCAACCGTTGCCGCAGACACTGCGAATTCGTCTAAAAAATGGTGCACCACGCACTTCCTTATCACATCGGCCGGCACTTGAAAGCGCTCGTGCAGTTCTCCCATTATATCCGCGCACAACTCGTTCCACGACTTGGTGTTTTTGTCAACCGGCGCCCGTGGCCCTTTCACGATTGCATCAAACTCGGCATGGATTGCTTCTATTTGCGGCGGATAACCGTGCCCTTCCGCCGGGGCTGCTGCGCGCAGCGGTGCCGCCAACGGTTTTAAACCGTGCTTCACAGCCAGCCGCTCCAGCGTGCCGTCGTTCAGCGGGAACGCAATGTGGTCCCGCTTGAATTGCAGCGGCGCGCTGCGGTCGTGCGCGTCAATGCGCGGGTCCGTTATTTCGGCCGGCTGAAACAAGTAATACTCGCCCACGTTGATCAAGCGCCCCGGGCGTCCGTACTTGTCAATGAGGTGCTCGCCCCGGTCGTGCAGCAGCTGAGTGAGCGCGACGTCAATTTGTTCGCGAGGGTGTCCCAATAAATGTTTAAGGAGAACCCGTCGCGCGTAAAAGTGCTGCACGCGAAACAAATCCCGGATGCGCTGCCGAATGCGGTCCGCGTTCACGGAAATGAACGCCTGCGAATACGAGTCGTCGTTGATTTTCAGGACGCCCTTGTCGGCGCTTTTGCCGGTGCTGTCGCTTGCGCACCGGTACTCGCATCGCGCTTGATAATCGCATACGAACGAAAACGGGCGGTCGCCAACCACGTAATGCGGTATCCGCGTGCCGTCCGACAGCACTTGTCGCACCGTGACGTTTTTCCCGCCATTGTGCCGCCGAATGACTTCCTGGCTGAATTTCGTCTGGTCAATATTGAGCAAACAATCCACCGCGTTCTCCTTCAAAATCCGGCTCACTTGCCCGATTTGCGCGGCTTTCGTTTCGGCCACGCGGTACACGTACAAGTCGGCCGCCTCCACCTCGGGATTTGCAGCAAGCAGCGTGCCGTGCAAAAACAGTTGCACGTTGCGTTCCACGAACGGCAGGTCGGCGTGACTGCAGTTGCGCACAGCGCGCCCCACGATTTGCTCAATGCGGTTCATGTTGTACCACGGCTCCATGATGTGCACCTGGCGCACGTTCTTGAAGTCAATGCCCTCGCTACCTGCTTTGGAAATAATGACCACCTTGATGCGCTGCCCGTGCTCGTTGTCGGTCGTGAGCGCCTCCAGCTCGGCGCGATTGTCGGGGGACAGCTGCTTGTCGCCGGTGAACATGGCGTACTTGGCGGCAAACCGAGTTTTCGCGCCCCCCTCATGGAACCGCTGCGGCACCGGGGGCGTTTTGAACAGCGACCCCACTTGCGCGTCGTACCGCGTGAATCCCATTTCTTCCAGGGCCAGCGCAATCGGCACCGCACCGCCGCCAATGTATTCGCTGTAAATCATGACAATCCCGTTGGCACGATCCACGTTGTCGCAAATGCTCGCGATTTTGCTGCTGTATTTACCGATTTCTGCGCGCGAAAAGATGCGCCCGTATTTGGCCAGCAACGCAGGTTTGTATTCAAAATTAGAAATGCGCGCACCGTCGTCCGACACGTCGTGCTTCATGACCCGTTTGATACCCGTGTCGCCTAGCAAATTACCGATGCTTATGCGGGCAAGAACGGCGGTATCGGCAACGGACACCTTGTCACCCTTGTCACCCTTGTCACCCTTGTCACCCTTGTCACCCTTGTCACCCTTGTCACCCTTGTCACCCTTGTCATCCTTGTCGCCCTTGTCGCGTTCCAACAGCTTGTCAAACTCCGCGCTCGGGTACACCATGTTCAACGCTTCAATGGGCTGCTTCAACAAGAACGACCCAAACGACGTGGCATCGGCCGTCATTTCCAAGCGCTTGCGCGCAACGATGTGCTGATACACTGCCTCTTGGTACGCCCCCGCCGTGTTTAAATGCAGGTCCAAGTGCTGGATCGGGTTGGGAATGGCGGTGCCGTTCATCTGCAGCGTGGGATGCCGTTCTCGGCTGGTCACATACGAATGCGCCGGCGCAAAATCGGCCGGGTACATGCGGTAAGGGAAAATGTACGGATTTTCCCCCTTCACGACCGAAATCAAGCCGTTGGATTTAATCCGCAGCAGCTCGGCACCCACGTTACGCCCGTTGATTTGCAGCAAGTTGCCGCCCCGATCAAACACGTCACTGACTGAAATGGGGGCACGACGGTCGTTTACGTTCATCAAATTCAACAGCCACACGATTTCACGCGGGTCGTTGTACATGGGCGTACCCGACAAAAGCAGCAGCCGCAAATTGTCGGCGTATCGCACCAGTTTATAGAGCTCTTCCGACACGCTTTTTCCTTTGCTCTTGTCCTTGTCTTTGTCCTTGTCCTTGTCCTTGTCCTTGTCCTTGTTTTCCGCAATGGCAATGGCATCGTCGTTCGCCTCTTCATCGCTGCGCACGTTGTGAATTTCATCCACAATGAGCAGCCGGTTGTTGAACGTGGTTTTTATGGCCCGAACGGCATCTTGTTTGGATGCGCTGGCAGTCAGCCGTCGCACCGTATTTGCCAGTTCAATATAACCCATAAATTCGTAACTGGCATTGATTAACCGCGTCACGCGCTGCACAATTTCGGCGCGCACGCGCTCCACGTTTTGCTCCGTCAAATCAGCAAGTTCCGCATGCCCGCCCACTTCTTTTAAAAGCTTGGTTCCCGTGCATCCGCGAATGACAAACTGGCGCGCAACCCGGTTGAATTTCAGTTTATTGAAGTCAAACAGCTGCTTGCGAAAGTTGTCCTGCACGTTCACGGATGCAACCACCAATGTTTTTTTGGTGATGCCCACTTGGTTCATGTAGTCCCGCATTTCTTCCGCCACGCTGATTGCGGAGCACGTTTTTCCGGTTCCGAGACCGTGATACAAGAGCAGGCTGTTGTAGGGAGTCATCACCGATAAAAAATTGCGCACAAAGAGCTGGTGCGGAGCAAGCTCAAACGCAGCCCCGCACATTTTGGTGGCTTCTTCTTCCATTTGGGCCTGTGAAGCCGGGATCACGATGTCGTACTTGGTCTCATTGAACTCCCTGCGCTGTGCAATGTTTCGCGCAAAGTCGGCATCGGTTTTGGTTGGATACAAAAATCCAAGGGGCTCAACGTCCTCAGATTCGTCTTTGTTTTTCTGCCATTCCCATTCCGCAATTTCATTGGACAGCGCGGAGTCCGCGCCCGCGGCAGCTAGCAACGGGTGCGTGCGCGCCTTTGATTTTTTCGGTACAACGCTTGCCATGTCCTAATGTGACGTTATAATATAAAATGATTATAAATTGCGCAAATGCCCAAATGCGCAAATGCCCAAATGCCCAAATGCCCATCAACAAACACAATATCCACAAAATCTCTCAACACAAAATCTCGTACTCCTTGAGTGCGTCGTTCAAATTGCGCAAAATGTTGATTTTTTCCAGGTTGTACGGCCGTATGTGCTGCATGCATTCTTCAAACGAAAACCACGCCATTTTACTCACTTCCGTCTTTTGAAATTTGGGAGAAAGAGACTGGGATGTTTTCATGGCCTCGGTTTGTGAAAGCGGAAAATAAGCCACGTAATATTTGTGCTTATACGTTTTCACATTAGATCCCATGAATATTTCTTCATACGGGGTTACGTTTTGCATAACCACTAGCTTGCTGGCGTCATATCCCGTTTCTTCAGAAAATTCTCGCAGGGCACAATGAATGTCTTTTTCTTGATAATTTCGGCGTCCCTTGGGAAATCCCCATTCGGGTTCACTCCATCGCGTGGTTGAATTTTCAATCAGCATGTCCAATGAAATGTAGGATGCTTGGCCGTTCCCGTTGTTTATTTTTATGCCGTTTTTTAATGCATTGAATCGGTCACACGAGACCGCCTCTTCGTTTTGATATTTGGAGTTCAAATAATCCCCCCAAACGTTGGTCCATAGTTCGCTAAATGTTTGTGTTTGCAAACGACGCTTTTCATCCACGGTCATTTCATCAATGATCCGCTGCAGGTACGTCCGATTGTATATGGGATACTTTCCACGAATAAATTCCACGAACCCCAGCGTGTCTTTGCGGCGGATCATTAAATAAGACGCCCCTTCGTCGCTGTCTTTGAACACAATCATGCCGTTGCTGGTGATTGGATTTTTACAAGCGTGTATCAAATGCCCGTTTTTTCCACAATTGTTGCAAAACACATTTTTTTTTTGAAACGAATGCCGATACTGGGTCTTATGAACCGCGTCTCGTTGTTCTTGAGTTTCCGAGTCAGTAAATTCACTCGTCATCGCGCCGGTTTACGTTATGGGTTTAATTCGTGTTCTTTTTATATTGTTTGATGGTAAAAAGACAACCGCGCGCGCGCATCTCAAAAAGAAATGACCGCAACAACAGCCCTGGATCCGGCAGTGTGGGGGCCGCATTATTGGTTTGTCCTGTTTAGCATGGCGGTCACGTACCCGGAGAGACCAAACGACGTCACCATCAAAAAATACTACGACTTCATACAAAATTTGCCGCTGTTTTTACCCCATCACCAAATCGGAAACGCATTTAGCGAATTGCTGGACAAGTATCCGGTTTCCCCCTATTTAGACAAACGCGAATCTTTTATAAAATGGGTGCACTTTTTGCACAATCAAATCAACCTGCGTTTGAATCGCGACGAGGTTTCGCTGCAAGACGCGGTGAACGCGTACTATTCCAATTACAAACCCAAACACGTACGGCTGCATGAGGAACACAAATACCGACGCAAACTCATTTATGCAGGGGGGGCAATATTCGCCGCGACCGGACTGTACTACATGTATTACAAGTAACAATGCAAAATAACCCAATTGCAAATTAAATTAATTTTTATATAATCATTTAATATGCTTTAATTTCATCCATATATTATGAAAGTAAAGACCCGACGACGCAGGTATAAGGGGGGCAAACCCGTATTTGCGGGGGCCCAAGGGTGCGTCTTCATACCGTCCCTCAAATGCAAGCACCGCCATCGCAATTTGAATGACGGCAACGTGAGCAAACTGGGATACAAGGATATGTCTGAATCCGAAATGAGAGAACAAGAAGCAATATTACAATACATAAAAAAAATAAAGAATCACGAACAATATTTTAACATGCATGCAAGTGTGTGCGAGCCGGACGCGCTCAGTCCCGACGATTTAGTGAGTTTCAATGAAACGTGCATTAATTTTGAAAATGACATTAACGCCTCCAACGTAAACCAAAATTTGGATAAATTGCGCGCAATCAACATGCCCAATTTAGGCGAAGATTTAAAAGTGTGGATGGAAAAATTGCCGCTGGATGCGCGCCGAATAAGTGAATTAAACAATCGCATTTGCGAATTACTGGTGCATGCAATTGTGCCCATGAACCAACTGGGTGTCATACACAACGACCTGAAATCCGAAAACTTAATGATGAATAAAACGGTGCGCGTCATTGACTGGGGGCTTGCAGGGATTGCAACCCGGCAACACCCCATACCGGAACACCACTTTATGAACAATCCCGTGACATTCAACCGCCCGTTTTCCACTATGATCATTTCCCGTCAAATTGATGAATTATATCATAAATTCATTTCGCAACTTCCCGCCAAATTTGAACCTGAACAACTGGAGCCATTTATCCACGAGTTATATCAAAAATATCAAAAATGGTTACCGAGCGGGCACGCCTATTTCGTATACGTCTTTAAAACAATGTTCAAATTAAACACTGAAATGGCCACGCTTGTGCTGCAATCCATGTTGGAGAGGTACAATGCCCGTATTTTGTATCATTTCACCCATTCCACCACCCGCAAATTCATGCTCCATGAATATTTTAACAATGTGTACCGCTTTAACACCGACGTGTGGGGCACCATGACCGTGTTTTACAGCATGTTCATGCTGCCGCGGGATCATTTCATCATGCCGGATTCCACATATGATGCCATGCTGCAACAATACCGCGCCCTGTTTCGCACCACGGTGTTTGCAAACGGGCACAAACGCATGAACGTGCATGATATTGTGAAACAACTTCAAACCATGAATAAAACCATTTTGAAGACGGCGGTGCAAGATAAACCCTTTAAAAAAAGTGTAAGGTTTATCATAAACCCAACCACAATCACACACAAAACACGCCGCCGCATGCACCGGGTCCCAACCCCGCATCCCTTGAAAGAGGGGGGTGCATTATTCTGATTCATTGATTCATTGATTCATTCATTGATTCATTGATTCATTCATTGATTCATTGGATAGTTCATGCTCCGATGTTCCGATGCAAATTTGCAATGATAACATGAATTAATATGATGCCAATGTATATATGTAATGAAACTTGAACTCTTCATTTTTGGAATCACGGCGTTCCTCATATTCAACACGTATTATGACGGAAAATATCTGAAGGTGTTTCACTCGTGGCAAAAGGAAATTAAGATGTCCACATTTGCATTTGTGGGATTATCTCTCTACATCTTCTTGAAGAAAAACCCGGGGCAGTCGCAAACCATGCTGTCGCATGCCAACGACATCATCCGGTACATGCCGATCAGCCGCTCTTCGGCCGACATGCTGTCCCCCTTTCTGGATTTCGCCAACAACAAATCGCTGTTTCAAACCGATTCTACACAAGGAACGACGGCACCTTTAGGGCGGCGCGAGGCGCAAATGGAAGCCCGCATCATGGCATCCGGACGCAACAATGCCACCAAGCGCAGCGTGAGCGAAACCAAGAAGAAGTTCGTGGCGGCGCAGCAGTCGTGGAAATGCGGGCACTGCGACCGCCAGTTGCCGGCGTGGTACGAAGTGGACCACATCGTGCGGCTGGAGCACGGCGGTTCCAACAACGTGGACAACCTGGTGGCGCTGTGCCGCGACTGCCACGGCAAAAAAACCGCTATGGAAACATTTTAGCGAATCGCATTAGCATCATTGTGCATCATTGTGCATCATTTTGCATACATTTTTAAATATATGCAATGTATAATTAGTATTTGGATTTTGCAATGCAATCCGCATCCGCACCTCAAACTCCGGATGAACCATTGAAAATCGGATATTATCTATGGCTGGCCGCAATCGGTGCAATCGTGTATGCCTACGTGTTTGCCACTAGTCGGTCCGAAATGGCAAACAAAACACTCGTTTCCATGGAGAAGATTATTGTAACAGACGCTTCTGGTAATACTTTAACAGACGTTTCTGGTAACGAGATATCCACTTTCACTTTTAACCCGAACACCGGACATCGGGTCATCACGCTGTTGCCATTTGTGTGGTTGTATGCAGTTCTCATCAAAATATGCACTTCAATCTATTTTACATACACAGACAATAACCGGTTAATTGTAGGTCTGACATTACTGACAGTTGGAACCTTGATCGGTCTGGTGTTTGTGTCCATCGGGGCGACAGTAGTGGAAGCCAGGGCAGCAGCCAGGGCAGAGGTACTAAATAACTTAAAAGAGAATTTAAAAAAACCAGATCCAACCGGAAAAAGTAAAGAACAGTTAATAGAAAAGGCAGAAACAGATGCAAGGATTGCAGAGGACAGCGTTAATAAAAACTTAGATCTTAAAGGCAGCGAAAGACAAGGTTGGGTTATAACCAACATCGTGATCGGTGGAATCATCTTCTTATATTTATTATTGCCTGGGTTGTGGCATTTAAAGCAAACGGGAAATATGGCAAATTTTTCATCTATCTACTCCGGATTGCTTGCAAAAGCGAGCCAATTCGTTTTCAGCTTTTGGTTCCCGTTCATGATGATGGTTTATTTTGTAAAAACGGGGGCCACGGATTGGTTCCGAATTGTGGCGGTTGTCTCCATTGTCATAGCCATCGCGTTTAACTTGACCAACTTATACAATATTTACAACAATGCTGCGCCACTGAAGGATGCACGGACCACAATTGGTGAATCATTCCGGTATTTCTTAAAAACATCTCCAATTTTATCATATTTGAAATTCGTCGTGACAACCAATTTGACTGACATTGTGGCCAAAAAGGTGCTGATTTTTGCATTGCTGTGTTATGTGGCGTACTTAATGATTTCGGTGTATAAATTCAAGAACTCGTTAGTGCCGTGTGTTTCAACCCACTTTGCGTCGTGTTTCTGGGACCCGGAATTTACGTATTCGGACGATAAGAAAACATATTATGACCCCAAAAAAAACACGCCCTACATCAATGCCCTGTTTTACACGCTCATGATGACCATGGGAGTGAACATTCTGAATTACGCAATTGTATTGTTTTGGCCGTTGTTGTTAATGAATTCACCGCTGGTGAACAATATCAAGAATTGGTTTAATAACACTAACACTGCTGCGCCTGTTACTCCATTTCCTGAAACATCAGAAATTATAAAGACATTCTTTTCGTTGACATTTTTCCCGTTTTATTGGATATTCAAATTATTTGTACAGCATCCGATAATAACCCTCGTCGCCTTCATTGCATTTGCCGCGATAGGGGTGCTGCTGTATCGCTCATCGTTTGACTTGACGGCGTTCATAGAGGGCCAGCGCGGAACCGTCATCACGCTCTTCACGTTGTTCATTGCCTCACTCATCCTGTTTGGCGTGTACACATACGCCAGCAGCACGGCCCCTGGTGGTTCAAGTAGCAGCGGCAGTAGCAGCGGCGGCAGTAGCAGTAGCCCAACCTATTCAGAATTTATTTTACGACCCATGATGTTCATTGCCGTAGCGGCGTGCATCATCGGCATTGTCTCATATTTCTTAACATCGCAAAGCCGGCTCGTCACAATGGCCAACTTGTTGCAATACGCTATAACCATGCTCATTTATGTGACGGGCATTGCAATCGTCATTGGCATGGCGCGTACCATGTTTTCCATGTCGCGAAAAATGGGCGATTCCATGTTTCAAACCAGCGAAGATTCCAATTGGGTAATCAACGTGCTCAAACTCATTGGCAACGTGCTCTTTTATTTGCCGTGCTTGATGCTGGATTTCGTAGACACGTTGAAGGAACAGTATGGGTTAACCACCCGTTCAGATTTGATTCTACTGGTAGCGGAAGCGGCGTTCATTTTGGCGGGACTGTATCTGCCTTCCTTGGCGACAAAGGCAATTAACCACACGGGGGTGCAGATTGTGTCGGCACCCATTTCCATGTCGAAGGAAACCCAGCTCGCCAAACACCATGTGCGCTTTGTTAATTCCAAAGGGATGGTTTCGCACGTGTCGGGAGCGAACCCGCTTCCGCCATTGTCCACACCCATGCCCACACCTGCAACACCCGCCGGGATAAACCTGCACAACAACAGTTACGGCGTGTCGGCGTGGTTCTATATTCGTTCCCAATCCCCAAATAAACAAGACACAATAAACATGTTTAAATTTGGTAATGATGGCAATATTGGACCCAAGGTTTCATACAATCCGCTGCAAAATTATGTGCAGATTGAGATGCAAGGATCTTCAACTACTATACCAACTATACCAATACCATTTATTCGCGATGTCCCGTTGCAACGATGGAACAATATTGTGATAAATTCGGACAAGGGAGCAATTGATATTTTCATGAACGGTAGATTGGTTTACACTGGAACGCACCTTCAACCCGAAAACAATGCGGCTTACAATGTTGTTATTGGGAGTGGCAAACCAGATGATAATGATAATGATAAAACCATTGGCGATTCGGGCATTCAAGGAGAGCTTTGCAACATGGTGCTCAAACACGACCCCTTCACAAATGCCGAAATTGCATGGTTTTATAAAACAAATAAAATGCTGAACCCGCCAGTTGTTGGCGTGAATCCGGATCCACTCAATCAAGGCGATTCGGCAAGATATTTGGCGGATCAATCGGTTAGCAACGAGATTGAAGACAACGAGTACAATGTGGACAAGACCCCCAACAATCCGTTGTCGTTCAGCACAAGCGGTGCAACCAAATACGGATTTTTAGGAGCCTTCGTTGGAGCGATTTTGGGTTGGTTATTTAATAACGACAACGGCGAAGGGGTTCTCATGGGAGCCGTCGTGTTTGGATTAATTGGCGCAGTGTTGGGTGCACTATTTAGCACCGATGGTACGGTGGCCAACATCATGAAAACGGTCGCGAACGTGTTCGTCAACACGTTTTAATCCACGTTTTAATCCACGTTTTAATCCACGTTTTAATCCACGTTTTAATCCACGTTTTAATCCACGTTTTAATCCACCAATTTCGTCGCGCATTTAAATAATAATATAGGTTGTATTATATACTGGGTAACCATGAATATTTTAACCATTTTTATATTCATCCTCATAATTATTTTAATTTATGCAGTGATCAAGTTGATGACCAAAACCACCACCAATGTGTCGGGCTTCTCGGATGCATCCAAACCATTGAGTGTGCCTTGTAGCAATTTTGGATTAAGTCAAAATTACGGGTATTCCGTGTGGATTTACGTTGACTCGTGGAAGAACACTGCAGCAACAGATACAGAGATCAAAAAGAATATATTGACGCGCTGTAATGGAAATACTGTGGTATTCAATCTGTACTTGGACAACGCTCAAAACAATTTGAAATTGAAGATGAACAACAACGCCAAACCGTGCGACATTAAAAACATAAAGCTTCAAAAATGGGTCAACATCACCATGAGCGTTTATGGCAACACGGTGGACTTGTATTTGGACGGAAAATTGGTGAGAACCTGCGTGCTCAACGCAATTCCAGTCGCGCCGGTTTCCAATGACACGCTGTTTGTAGGTGGGGGGGACATTAAAGGATGCTCGGCTTCGGACGGCGACTTGCGCGGTTACATTTCCAACGTGGTTTACAAGCCCGATTACTTCACGCCGGAAGAAGCGTGGAACATTTACAGCGCCGGGTACAGCGGCGCCGGCATGTTTGACTTTGTCAACCGATACAAGCTGAATTTCAGCGTGATTAAAGACGATCAAACACTGGGACAAATCTCATTTTGATAAACATTAAAATAAATGTATTACATTATTTTATTAAATACATTGAAAAACATTAAAACATTAAAACATTAAAACATTAAAACATTAAAACATTAAAACATTAATAATATCAGTAATAATATATCATAAAGGTTTGTTTTAGCACTATCCAATGAATCCAATGAATCCAATGAATCAAATGAATGCACCTCCACCCATGAATCTCCCCGCGTTGAACGATTTCAAGGCTCCCGACATTGTCAGCGGATCCAAAACATTTTTGGATTCCAACAGCTACGTGGCCAAAACCGCTTTTTTAATTTTGACCGTCATCGTGTTTGTCTATGTGTTGCGCACGTGTGTTGCAATCATGGGATTCCTGTTTTCGCCCAACTCTAGTCCGTATTTGGTGAACGGATTGATTGACGGCACGGTTGGCAATTTAATAATTCCGCAGGATCCGTCACAAGCGAACGCGGTCACCATCATCCGATCCAAGAACGATGCAGGGGGCATCGGCATCACGTGGTCCGTGTGGTTGTACATTAAACAAAAAAGTTATCCTACAGATGTTAATCCTGTAAAATGGCGGCACGTTTTCAACAAGGGCAGCAGAACGCCAATCGCAGAGGGTGACACAAAAGGCATCATGACCCCGAACAATGGCCCGGGTCTGTATTTGAAGGGCGACTATTCCGCGATTCGCGTGGTCATGAGCACCTTCAACAACCCGAACACCTCGGTGGATGTGGAAAACATTCCCATCAACAAGTGGTTTAACGTCATCATTCGGGTGGAAAACACCGTACTGGACGTGTTTATTAATGGCGACTTGGCGCAACGCCTGCCGCTGAACTCCGTCCCGTTCCAGAATTATGCCGACGTGAATGTCGCCATTAACGGCGGATTTAACGGCGTCATATCGTCGTTGCGGTATTACAACGTGGCGCTCGGTACACGGGCCATTGCAAACATCGTCAGAGAAGGCCCCAAATTGAATGTGATTGGCGCATCCGGCGGAGCCCCCGGCATCATGGATTATTTGTCCATGCGCTGGTTCTACAACCAGTGGAGTGCCGATTAAATCATGAATTAAATGTATGTTCATTATAGATATATATTAACATTGAATTGCATTCATGCAACCCAATGCCGAATACGACTACATCATCGTGGGCGGAGGTCCCACCGGCCTGGCGCTGGCCCAACTGCTGGCATTGCCTACGACAACGACAACAACAACAGCAGCAACAACAGCAGCAACAACAGCAGCAACAACAAAATCCAGGCGCATCCTGCTCCTTGAAAAACGCGGCTATTTAGGAGGGTGTCACGGCGTGACCCGGACCGCTGACGGCATGATGACGGAGCACGGCCCGCGCATCTACATTGACAATTTCCTCATGTTCACGCAGCTGCTGAACGACATGGGCACAACGTTTGACGACTTGTTCGTGAAATACAACTTCAGCACCGCAACCATGATGGCGGAAGCTTTGCGGGTTTTATCCCCGAGAGAAATGGCCACCCTGTTTTGGAGTTTCATCACATTGAATGATTCCTTTAAAAAAATAACATTATTGGAATATCTCTCGTCTCATGGATTCTCAAATGCATCTATTGACATATTGGACCGCATCGGCCGGCTGACCGACGGCGGCAGCGCCGACACGTACACGCTCTTCAGTTTCTTGCAAATCCTGAACCAGAATTTTTTGTACGGCATTTACCAACCCCGGGTGCCGAACGACGTGGGGCTGTTCCGCATTTGGGAGGCCGCACTTCGGAGGCGCGGCGTGATCATTGAGAAGAACACGACAATTGACCGCTTCACGGTTTCCGCCCAGCGCGTGACGGGGCTTGCAGTGCGCACCCAAACCAGCAACAACAATGAACCCGTCGCGTGCGCGTGCGGCCGCGTCATTCTGGCATGCCCGCCGCAAGAGGTGCAGCGCATTTTGAGCGAGCATACGAACCTGGGGGGCGCGTTCGGTCCTGATTTTGACCGGTTCCAGCAATCCACGCAGTACTTGCCCTACATTTCGGTGATTTTTCATTGGCGCGCTAAAATCAATGTGCCGAAAATATGGGGCTATCCGCGCACGTCGTGGGGCGTCGGCAACATCGTGCTGTCCGACTACATGGACTTCAACGACCCGCGGTCCAAGACCGTCATTTCCGCGGTGATCACCATGCCGGACGCGCCGTCCGAAAAGTTGAATGCCAGCGCCAACGACACGGGCAACAAGCGCGCCGTGATGAACGAAGTGTTCCGACAGCTCAAACAAATTTACCCGGACTTGCCGCAGCCGGACCACCAGTTCTTGACGCAGAGCGCGTACGACGCCGTCGGGCGGCGATGGGTGCCGTTCAATCACGCCTTCATGACGACCACGCACGGCTATGTGCCGAACCGGTCCGCGCTGTACGAAAACTTGTACAACTGCGGCGTGCAAAACGGCAACAGCAGTTACAGCTTCACGTCCATGGAATCCAGCGTGGCCAACGCGGCGCACTTGGCGGCCGAACTGCAGCCGGAATTGAAGGACAACCCCGTGCTGCGACTGCGAGAGGCGGTCACCGTGCGTGCATCTCTGGGCGTGGGCCTGGTGTTAATTGTGTTAATTGCATCCATTGCATCTTTAAGCACATCTAAGACTCGTCGCAAATTGAAATTGAAATGAATGTACTTTGCCGAATCATATATTTCAATTGTTTCAATTGTTTCAATTTAAATGCATCGCAGTTAAATTAAAATACCATTGAACCATGATACCGAACATTGTGCACTTTAATTATGGTCTAGTTGAACAAAACGAAGACTTTTTATTTGTTTATTATGTCGCAGTGCTTTCCTGCAAAGTGGTGAACAACCCGGACAAAATATACATGTACTATCACCACGAACCCAAGGGACATTGGTGGAAAAAAACCAAAGAACTTTGCGAACTCGTGTTCGTGGAAGTGCCAACCCACATTGGCTCCAAAGAATTGAAAAAAACGGCGCACAAGTCGGACGTGTTGCGAATGATGAAACTGAAAGAAATCGGCGGAGTGTATTTAGACATGGACACCATTTGCGTTAAGCCCTATGCGCACTTGCTGCACCATAAATTCGTCATTGCAAATGAAATCACGGAGTCGGGGAAAAACATGGGGCTGTGCAATGCAATCATGATGACCGAACCCAACGGGGCATTCATCATTGACTGGTTCAACCATTACGAGCAGCACTTTGAACCGGACGGATGGCAGGAAGCGTCCACCTTTTTGCCGATGAACCTGTCCACACGGCACAAGCCCGCGGATGTAACCGTTTTGCAACCCACCGCGTGGCTCCTGCCAAGCTGGGAACAAACCGGCATGATTTTTGAACGGCCGAATGAAATACCGGGCGAACTAATTGCACTGCACTTTTGGAATCAGTACACGCATGAAAAGTATTTGAAATGCATTGCCAACTTTGACTGGATCGTTTACAACTCGCAAACGCTGTATGCAAAGCTGCTGCTGAATGTGTTGCAGCACGCAACGAAGGTTTCGGTCAAAACGGTAGAGTTCCCTGACCCAAAGATAGACATCTTTGTTTCGCTAGCGTCGGATCGCGCACAACAAAGGACCATTTTGACCAAAATAAACGAGTTTTATAAGGGGGTAATAAACACAAATAAATCATTTGACATTGAAGATTTTGATGACTTCGTGCGGGCATTCAATACGTGCAATTCAATCGGCACGTGCAGCATACTGTCTCAAATTGTCACAATGTGTTATTATTTGTATGAAGACGAAGCGCACATCGTTCAGCATCGCGCGTATTATCAGAAAATGATAAAATTCATGATCATGCGCGTCGGTCCCATTTACGAAACCATAAATATCATGAATCAATTCGTTTGTCGCAACCATTCGTATCCGTATGCGTATCACGACATGATCAACGTGGAACTCTTTAAAAACATCGCATGCTTGCAATCCAAATTGTGTCCGGATTTGCTGTTGAATGCGGTTTTGCCATCGGCATCAAACGCATCAAACGCATCAAACGCATCAAACGCATCAAACGCATCAAATAATAAAATACGGGTGGGATTTGTATCGGATTTCATTGTCCAGTTTCATTCCGTGGCAAAGGACCGCATAGGAATTATCAAGCACTTGTGCGACGATCCCGATTTTGACGTGAAAATAATGACTCGCAAAAAAACCATGCACGCGTTTTACGAAAAAATAATGGGACACCACGCATCCAATGTCGTGATAACTATGGAGGACGGCGATTTGGTTGCAAATCGGCAACAAATCGCGGACCAACAGTTTGACATCATCGTATACCCCGAAATTGGCATGTGCATGCAAACCCGAATGATTGCTTTTTCGCGCCTTGCGCCGGTTCAAATCACCACGTGGGGGCATTCCGACACTTCCGGATTGCCCAACATGGACTACTTTGTGTCATCCAAACATTTCAATGCGGAGGAAGACCAGGCGCATTACAGCGAAAAATTGGTTTTGTTTGAATCGCTGGGAACCCATTACTATGACTTGTTTAGCCATTTCAAGGAAGAACTGCAATTGGAAACCAAGGGAGGCAAGGGAGGCAAGGGAGGCAAGGGAGGCAAGGGAGGCAAGGGAGGCAAGGGGTTGCGCGATATCATCATTGAAAAAACCGGCATTTCATCCCCCACGCTTTACGGATGCGTTCAAATCTTCATAAAAACGCACCCCTCGTTTGTGGGCATGCTGCATGACATCCTGAAAGCGGACGAAACCGGGGTCATTGTGATGTTGTCCACGCACGAGGGGGACGCGGACGATGTCATTTTCAAGAAGTATTTAAGCGATCGGATTCAATGCATGGAGCGCGTGCAGTTCATTTATCAGGCACCATTTTTAGAGTACGTTGAAAACATAAAGGAGTGCGACATCTTTCTGGACTATTATCCGTTTGGAGGGTTTAATTCAATCATTGAAACGTTTTTGCTGGGCAAGGTGTGCATCACGCGCCCTGGGAAACGCATCAGCGGCAAATTCACGCAAGGACTGTATCGCAAAATGGGTATAACCGAGTTCATTTGCGATTCGGAAACCGAATATGTCGCCAAAGCGGTGCATTACGGCAAACATCCCGACGAGCGACGCAAATACGAGGCGCTGATTCGGGACAACGTTCATAAAGTCATTCAAGAGCAAGAAAGCGTGGATGAATGGAAAGCATTTTTGAAACGCGCGCACGATGCGCATGGGCAATAAAAAAACAGCATTTAAATATCGGCTTATTTCAAATGTCGGGAAATCAAAGTACAAGCGCATGCGGAGGGGTGGGCTATGTGCCAGTTCCATCTCACGTACTGAGCCGTGAAACCGGCACCTGTTTAACCGTGACGCGCCAGCAGTACAAGGCCGAAATTCTTCAATGCAAACAAAACCGCGCGCAGCTATCGCGGGCGCAACAGTACTCCATGTTGTCGCGCAATGCGCTCACGCGCAAGAAGTCGTGGGCCACGCAAACGCAAACGTACACGAACCCCAACGTGGACAACCTGCCGGAAATTAAGGCATCCGTGAATGGGGTTATGCAAACGGTGCACTTGAATTGTTATGCCATACCCCCCACGCCAACGCCAACACCAACCCTCTTTCCCTTTCCGGGTCGTGGTGCGGGCGGAGGTGGCGCCGGACAAGCTGGTCAACCTGCGTCAAATAATGGAAACGGTGGAGATGGAGCGCAATTCGACATCATTGGTGTAAATACGTATTATGCCGGAGGAGGAGGAGGAGGAACTGCAACAGGGGCAATTGCCACAGGTGGCTTGGGTGGTGGCGGACAAGGAGGCACTCAATCTAATGTGGGAACTTCAGGAACCAATGGAACTGGAGGTGGAGGTGGAGGCGGAGGCGGAACTTTTTTGGGCGGGGGGACCAGTCCTGGAAATGGTGGGTCTGGCATCATAGTCATACGTGTTCCCAGTTTTGTGTGATCCCCCCCCCGGATTCACGGATCCAAATCATTGATAATAATTTTATTTAAACAAATGAAATTATTTCACGTCATTCAATATTTGGGGTTGGGGGTGATTAAGTGGATTTAGTAACTTCTTTGAATGCAACGACACTTCCTAAACGGGTAGACACAAAGGCAACCACTGTAATCGGAAGGTTGGTATTGAACACGGCGTTCGTGCCCAAATACAAGGTTGATGCGTCGTTTGCAAGAAGATTGCCCATGACCAACGTGTGCGTAACCGAAGCGCCTTCGGCAAATCCAGCCAAATTCGTCACGCTCAGTTCGTGCACTTCGCTCGCACCCAAATTGTCGGTTGACACATTAGCGCTTGCATCTAAACCAACAGTATAGCTCTTGGTAAGTCCGGATGACGATTCAAATGTAATAACATGTTGAACCCCGTTTTGGGACAAACTAGGATTTGTCAAATTGCTTTCTTGGGCCAAAACGAAAACAACCGATTGCACTCCTTCCGCGTGCAAACCATTCGCGTTTATGGTTGCGCTTATTGCAATGCGACCATTGTAGGTACCACTGCTCATTACACTATATGTGGATCCAATTTGCAAACTCGCTTGGCCTGCAACCGTGTACGGTAATATCGGCGACTGAAGCGTCAAAAACAGCGGGGTGGATTGCGTCGACACCACTGAATTCGCAGTTCCGTTAACGTATTGCGATAACAAGTTGTACGAAACGCCCGCCTTCAACCGGTACTGCAATTTGAGCACGTTTCCAAGCGCATAACCGTCCAAGTTGTACTCGTTCACAGTGGGACTAATCGGCTGAACGGAGTTCGTCGTGCTGCTGCAGGTCAACACCTTCACTTGGCTGTGCATGGGATCGGTGGTGGTTCCATGGCCATTGCTAATTAGTTTCACTTCAGTGACGTTGGCTCCGCTAGCTACGTAGTCATTGCGCTGAACCTTCAGCGTGGAATTGTTGCTGCCCCTCGCTACAATGCTTGCCAGAGCAGAGACGTTAACCGACGCCACCGTGAAATCAATGCCGATGGGCTTGGAATAATACACCAAATTATCCGCGGCAGTGAGTTTAATTTGCAGAGACAAGCTTAGGACAGTTCCAGCGGCATGCGGGCTCAAATCAATCGTGTAACTGTGATTTAAAACTTGTCCGGACACGTCGTTTCCGGACGCGTCGTTGTTTACTTTCAATGTCAGTTTGTAAGCGGAAGTCACCGACGAGCTGGCGGATACATACGTGCTAAGCCCATTGTCCCATGTGGACTTTGTCGCATCATACGACTCCTTAACACCACCAGTCAGCGCGACATTGGTGGGCACAGGGATGACCGGAATATTGTGAATCTTCTTGACTGTTTCAACCTCACGAATGTCTGGGGCAAAGTTGGGAACTAACTGGTAGGGCTTGAACACAATGTCGCCGGATCTGAAATTCAGCCACTTGTTGGACGATTCGGCTCCATTCTTGTCCTTGATTTTAACACCCTCCGCAAAGGTTGCATTGGATGCAGCCGCGGTTTGCAGCGTGTGCAACAAGTTGGATTGGGAATTACCGTCGGATCTCTTGACATCCATCAACAGTGTGAGAGGGATGTCATTGGTTCGAAAATACACGAACACTCCGTCAATGGTCCTTGGCGACGTCGGTTGAAATACAATGTCAAACTTGATTTTGGACGCATTGTTGTCATTGAACGTCTCATAAGAATAATTGTTAACACTGAAATCGGCCGAAATAGGAGGATCAAAGAGAGGAACGCTGTAGGTATCGCTGATGGGACCAGTAATGGTACCGCTATTGGGATCATTGATTTTATAACGCACCTGATAACTGCAATTTGCACCGCGGATGCTTGGATTTTCAAGACTGATATCAAATACGCCGTTGTTTGAAACATTGACTTCTTTAAGGGCATTCGGAGCAGCCAGGTTGCTGGTGAATATCGCACTTGCAAAATTGGGTTCAGACGCAATCGGATTGTTGATGGGAACGGTAAAGATGTTTTGCGTAAATCTGGGTTCGGAGGCGGTTCCAACCGTCATTACGTATTTGTTCACTTTGGGGACAACCACAACAGAATTGGAATTGGTTGCACTGGGGCGGGTGGTTTCGCCAGCAACGGGTTCAATCGCCACGCTAACCACGACGTTGTTAGCCTGAGAAAAGCCAACCGTACTTGGAATCAAGAAATAAATGGGGTTCTGCGCTGATCCCAATATGTTGGCCGGTCCGGGAAGATTGGGAAACAATCCATTCGCGTTGGTGTATTTGTTGGACGAAGCGTCAAACAGCTCAATGTACATCTCCTGGTCGGTTTTGTTGTCGCGTCCCTGAATCTGGTGCAACTCGGTAACAGGCACCAATGAGCCATTCACGCTCAGGGTGAACCTGTGATTGGTGACCGGAACGCCATTAACGACCGCATCCAAATCCTTGAAAAATCCGTCCGTGACTCCGCTACCGTATAAATCAGTTTTAGAAAACTTTCCCACGATGCCCAATTCCGGTGCCAGAGTGTATCCGCTGGCAGTGGTTACATTAGAAATGTTCACCGTGCGATCACCCGAACCGGCAACATTCGCCCCGCCAATCCAGGCATTCAATGTAACGACGCTGTTAAACGGGACAATATCGGAAGTGAATGCTTTACTAACACTTGGTGATTCTTTGGGGATGGTTTCAGATATAAGGTTAAAACTTGCATCCCTATTCACCGATAAATGTTCAATTCTCGCAGAAACGTCGTAAGTATAGGACTTGTTCGGGTTCTGTGTGGGTGCAGTGGTGGTCCAAACCTTAACCAGGTCTGCCTTCAAAACGGTGTACAGAATGGTTCCATCTACAACATTAGTACTCACTGGCAAAGAAGCCGTGTACATTGTGACACCTCCTTGCGACAATTTGAACGTGATGTTGCCGGACGCCGATGGAAGCTTAATCTGCGGAACTGTAGTCGGAAACATGTAAAGGTTCATCACGCTGCTGGTTGTCAGAACATCCGCGCCGGATTGATCGGTACCAAACCCGTACGCATTCACTGATTGAATTGCGGGTCTTTTAATCACGTGCAATTTGCGAGGGAAATTTGCATTCGTGCTATATCCGTCAGAGTATAACGCAAAAGCGTTAATGTCATACGCCTTGTCATCGGTTAACTTATTTGTATCGGTCTGCGTCAATGTGTAGTTACCAGATGATTGATATGACAATTTGACAGAATACGAAGTTAGTGTATTTAGGTTTGTATTGGCAGTCACATATGCTGTCACTTCGGAAAACGAAAATAACACACTGGATGGCGTGCGATTGTCATTCTGATTTGCAAAATTGATAGGGCACCTGAGAAGAATGTTAGAACCGGCCGCCCCTTCAACTGACGCTTCATTCTGAATTGCGAGTTGCGAATTATTGAATTTGTCACCCCCATCCCCACGATACAAAAAGGAATAACTCAAATCAAGGTTAGTTCCAAATTTAGCATCATGCCTAGTGTCATTTCCATTTTCACTCAACAGAGCGGTTACCTTAACGGTATAATACGTATTGTCAACAAACGGGTGTTTGATATCAGTGGTCTTGGCGTTTGCTGAATTTAGTACGACATAATTCTGTCCAACTGAAATTGCATATGTGCTTGGTTGGTCCCCATTTGAAGTTGTAATTGTTTTAGAGATGATAACCTGCGCACTTTTAACATTGGTAAATTGATTGGACACTAAATTTATGTTAAAAAAATTACGCTTGTCAACAAGGGTTCCGGTTAAAATAGTTGACGGGGTTGTTGAACTAGGCACATAAAACTTAAACTCTGTCATGATATTGGTTATACTATGATATAATATTTTTTTTTATGCAAAATCATAAAGTTATAGTTAAACATAAAAAAAAATATAATGTGTTTCAGATTAAACCTGAATGTTTTTAGATGTCAAAAATTTTAATATTTGAGTAGTGTTTTTCTTTTGATTGGGTTGAGGCTGAGGCTGAGGTTGAGGTTGAGGTTGAGGTTGGGGTTGGATTGTATACGTTGACGCGGACAGTGGCGGAACTATATTTAGGGCAGCAGTTGCATTTTGTGCTACATTTGCAATTGGCGCTACACTTTGTCCCCAAATATTTTTTATTTTACCTAGTTTCAAAATCGGATTCATATTCTTCTTTACTTGGACTTGTTGCAAGCGTTCTTGTTGCTGCTGTTGAATCAATTGTTGTTGCAAGCGTTCTTGTTGCTGTTGTTGAATCAATTGTTGTTGCAAGCGTTCTTGTTGCAATCGTTCTTGTAACAATTGTTGTTCTTGTTGCTGCTGTTGAATCAATTGTTGTTGCAAGCGTTCTTGTTGCAATCGTTCTTGTAACAATTGTTGCTCTTGTTGCTGTTGTTGAATCAATTGTTGTTGCAATCGTTCTTGTTGTAATCGTTCTTGTAACAATTGTTGCTCTTGTTGCTGTTGTTGAATCAATTGTTGTTGCAATCGTTCTTGTTGTAATCGTTCTTGTTGCAATCGTTCTTGTTGCAATCGTTCTTGTAACAATTGTTCTTGTTGATGTAGAAGTAATTGTTGTTTCAAGTGTTCTTGTGCTTGTGCTTGTGCTTGTGCTTGTGCTTGTGCTTGTGCTTGTGCTTGTGCTTGTGCTTGTGCTTGTGCTTGTGCTTGTGCTTGTGCTTGTTGCTGCGTTTGCAACCATTGCAACCATTGCAACCATTGTTGTCTTCGGATCATTGGTGTGTTAACTAAATAAAACATGGTATCGTTGTTATTCTGGCTTATGTAATATATAAATAAATAAAATAATTGATTGTTGATTATTGGTTTTGATTGTGGATTGTCGCGATATTTAACGAAGGCTAAATGTACTCCGAGATTTTTAACGGCGATTACACCATCCAAGTCGGTGCAAACCAAACCGAGAATGATGCCATCGTTAGAAGAGCACCACAGCACGCCATGTGGTTTCATCTAAAGGATTTTCCCAGTGCACACGCTGTCGTTGTAAACACGGTCAAAGTAGGCACATATGACGCCGGCGTCATTAAACGCGCAGCCACGTTAGTGAAGGACCGTGCAGCACCAGGCATTCGCAATCTTCAAAGTGTGGGGGTCAATTACTTGCCCGCAAAACATGTGCGGCGCACCGAAATACCCGGTAAAGTCATCATGCTTAAATCCCCCAAATGCATCCAAGTCTAACGCCCAGGTCTAACTAACGCTTATGCCAACGGTTGTTGGAGTGTTTACGTTTTTTGTTTGCTTTTCGCCTCGTATTTTTCCCACCTTGGTGCGGGACATACGGTACAATGGCTCCATTTTTATCAAACGTCACAATACCTGTTTTGGTATTTGCTACAAATCTTCCCGTATCACCCCCTAGTGAAGGATGAGGGGTTAATACGGATTTAAAGGATTGGGCCAAATTTTTTCGTCCTTGGTCATAACGAAGCGCTTGATACTCGTTCCATTTTATTGGGGTTATATAAAAATGGAACGTAATATTATCCATTTTCTCTCGTTTTCTAAAAATGAAATATACCTAAAGATGCTAACGAATGACCTCCAAACGCACATGCACTCACATTACAACATGTTTATGGGTTTGTTGAATTTCGGATTAGAGAGAAATTCAACAAAAATAAATACAACAATCCAAAACAAACTCGGGATATTACTTATTTACGTTTTCCGGCCTTATTTTTCTTCTTGATTGTTTTTGACCGTTTGCGCTGCGTTTTTTTGCGCCTTTGCATCCTGTGTTTTCGGGTTCCACCACTGGTAATACTATTAGCCCCAAATTTCACCATATTACTGTTCAAAATTTCTTGAATACGACTTTCATCATTTTCATTTAACAATTGTTCTTTAACCCTTTTATACTTTTCCTTTCTTTCTTCTAATGTTTTTTTATCCTCTTCATCAGCATTCTTAATTTGTTTGTCTATTTCTCTTTCAAATTTAATTATTTTTTTCATTATATTATCATAATTTGTTTCAACATTTTTCCCAAAAGATTTGAATTTTTTGTCACTTTTGGCTAGTTTAAACTGAGGTTTAGCTTGTTCAGAGTTTTGAACTGGTCCCGCCTTCATATTTGCTGCTCTCGCCTCGTTATCAGACGACACAGTTGCTGATCCCGCCTCGTCCCGAGACGACACAGTTGCTGCTGCTGCGTCTGCTCCTGCATCGTTCCGAGACAAAGTTGCTGGTTCCGCCTCCACATTTTCTACTCCCGCCTTGCCCCCAGACGACGCATCTGCTCCTGCATCGTTCTGAGACACAGTTGCTGCTGTCGCCTCGCCCCCGGACGACACAGTTGCTGCTGTCGCCTCGCCCCCGGACGACACAGTTGCTGCTGTCGCCTCGCCCCCAGACGACACAGTTGCTGCTGTCGCCTCGCCCCCAGACGACACAGTTGCTGCTGTCGCCTCGCCCCCGGACGACACAGTTGCGTCCCCGGACGACATATTTGCTGCTGTCGCCTCGCCCCCAGACGACATAGTTGCTGGTCCTGCTTCTGCTCCAATACCGGCGTCTGTGGGCGAGGCGACAGTAGGAGTAGCAGCAGGAGTAGCAGCAGCAGAAATAGCAGGAGCAGGAGCAGCATTGCTGTTGGATATTTCTGATAGTGCATTTTGTTGTTGTTGTTGTTGAACCGCAAGAGTAATTTCTTTACTAAGGTCGGTAGCAGTGGTTGATAGGGCTTGCAACCTTTCTACTATTTTTTCAGAGTATGGAATACATTTGTTAACCTTATCCATTTCGTATATTTATACTTACTTATAATACTATATTTTTTTATTGTAATTATTTTCACTAATTCAGATTCATGCTAAACAATAATAACAATCGTTTATCATCGTTTTGTTTTTGACGTATCGGCTCATTCTTGCAGCACACACGCCTTCGTTGAGCGCCGCATTTGCAATCGTGGGCCACGAGCCCAGCAGCTGGTGCGTGGTCGTCTCCCTCTTTTCCACCTTCTTGCCTGTGGTTGATGTGCATATTGGGTTGTTGGTGGCTGCGTTCGTCATCGCATAATAATCCTCGCGCAACGACACGCCATAGTAGCCCTCGTTGTTTCCCTGTTCGGTCCAGACGGTCGCTTTCAGCGCATGCGGCGACGCATTCAAATACGCCTTCAAATCTTTCATGTCTGCGTCGGACAATGGTAATCCAACCGATTGTTTCCATTTCTGGTACTCTTTCAGTAATACGGAATTTAGAACCTTGCCGCAGTCCGAAAATTGGCACCGTTCAAACAAAAATGTTTCCACATTCGGGCTCAGTGAAAGTGATAATACATCCGATGCTGGCATTTTTTTGTATTCTACCGTTTTCAGTTTCACGCCAAGGTAGCCGTGCACCCCGCGAATGCGCTTGGCTTTGAACCGCACGTCCAGATAATTCTTCAGCGCGTGGAACGTTTCCTTCGTCGGCTTGGTTTGACACCACAGCCGGAACCGACCCTCCATGCTCACCGACGACTCCTCCACGTCGGGGCGCACAATGCACGCCACTTTGATGAATTCGTTGAACTTCTGTGTCAGCTCGTCTTCCGGCAGCAGCACGTTATGATAGACAGATTGGTGACCCGCCGCAACCACCTCCAGCTCCTGCTTCTGTTTGGCCACGAGTTCCCGTAACTCGTTCAGCTCCTGTTCCTGTTTTGCCACCGTTTTTTGCAGTTCACGGTTCTCGGCTTCCAGCACCTCGTTGCGCTGCATCAGCCGGTTGAAATTGTCAATGCTGTACGTGCGTGAATGAATGATGTCGGCGATGTGTTTCTTCAGGCGCTCAATCGTGAAGTTCGTGCTGTCGTATGCAATAATTTCGGTCTTGTTCTTGCCGCCCACTTCAATGCTGCGGATGTGGCGCTTGATCTTCGGATACGTCTTGATCAGGTTCTCTATCTCCACCTTGTTTTGAACCCGGAAGGCGGCAACCAGCACGAAATTTTGGTATTTTTTGCGGTGGTCCATTACGCGCGTGGAGAGGTCGTTCGTGTGGCCGAATTTGATCAGCTTCTCGTTGTCGGCGTTCGTGTTATCAATGGTGCCAAAATAGATGCACTCCGTGTTCAACGGGAACTGGTCAATGATGGCCTGCTCCACGGCGCGCTGCTTCTCCTTCTTCGTGGATTGGATGACGGAGTCCTTTTCTTGGAGCATGGATTCCTTTTCTTGAATGACGGCGTTTTTCTGTTCCAATTGCTGTTTGAGTTCGTCCGTCTCTTCATCCACAATTTGGTGTAGAACTTCTTCCATCTTCATGTAATACTCGTGGATTTCAGACGCCTTTTTTGTTTGTGCCTTCAGGCACAGCGACTTGAAACAACGAACGGTGAGCATGATGGTTTGCTTGTTGTGACCGCCATTCATTTTTATTTTTGGGGTCTCTGAAAAAGTGAGGTTTTTGTAATCAATGTCAATTTTGAACTGTTTTTCCAACAAGGTCATTGCATTCACCTTTTGTTGAAATCCTAACCATTTCCATAAATTGTCCAAATCAACCACAAAATCCATATTTTTGTCGTAATTCAAGTAGCAATAAAAGCTACTCACAAACAACTGTTGCTCAAATCCAGTGAATGATTCCTGAATTTTCGTCAATAGTCTGCCATTGTATTCTTGCGACAGTCGGGTGATGGGGTTTTTCTCAATGAGCTCAACGATGTTTAGTTCCTGCTGTTGTTGTTGGGGTTGTTGTGTTGCGGGTTCCATGGTGATGGGTTTATACTATGCATAGACAGGATCTGTTTAAGTTATTTTACCGTAAGTGTTTTTATATTTTGAAAGTAGTTTTTAGAAAACCTGTTCAATAATGTTAGATTAGTTTATGAAAAAGTGCTTTTGTACAAACAAAAGCACTTTTAAATTTGCTTTCGCGTATACGAGAGCAGACATAACTGTGAAGCGCTCACGCAATATGCAAATCTTGCTCCTCCGTTCGGCGGAGCAAGATTTATTAGTGTTATGAAAAATGCAAACTTGCTTAACTTGCTTTTGTTGGCGCAAAAGCAAGATTTCACCATTTGCTCTTTTTTACGTTGATTTTGGGCCCCTTTTTACCGGAGTTTTTCGGGTCGTACGTCTCCTCTTCATCATCCGAGTGCAGATCTTTGGAGATTTCCCAGAACTCCTTAGAGCCCAGTTTGAACGGGCCGTGCTGTTGCGCCTTGTACCAGAAGATTTGTTCGTGCAATTTGTTTGATTTCGCATTGTTATTGATCACCAAGCACTCAAAATTCTCAGTGCACTGGTCCATCACCTGACAAAAGCTCTCAAACGTGGGGAACATGCCCGCGTAGTTCTCCCAGATGCGTTTGCGATTGGCGATGTAGGGTTCGCGCAGGATAAACACGTAATCAATGTTCGTGCGCAAATTGGGCGGAATGCCGAGAGGATATTGCATTGTGATGACTAACATGATCTTCCAGTGCCTCCCGTTCATAAAGAGAAGCCGCATCATGACGTCCTTGGTCCATTTGTTGTCAAAGAGGCAGTCGTCCAGTACGACGAAGGTGCGGGGGTCAATGGTGGAGCGTTTATACGTTTCCACTTCTTTTTTCACTTGTTTGAGGACGGCTTTTTGGCGTTTGAGGATGTTTTCGATGATGGCGGTGTTGTAAGCGTCGTGGATGAAGAGCTTTGGGACGTGGGCGGAGAAGAAGCCGTTGCCGGCTTCGGTGCCAGAGATGACGGTGCCGATGGGGATGTCCTGGTGGTGGAACATGAGATCCTGGACGAGAAAACTTTTGCCGGTGTCACGGCGGCCGATGAGCACGATAACTGGACCCTTGTTTTCATCGGGCCTAAAGCTGATGGAGCGCATGTCAAATTTGGAGAGTTCCAGGTTCATTGCAAAACGCAACGCACGGATATCAAAAACAAAAACGAATGCACTTATTACAATACAAATAAATAATATTGTGAATATTTAAACGCGCGACAGCATGCCCCGCCATGACGAATGGATTAAACGGTTTTACTACGTGGTATTGTATGCTTGGTACGCGCTGTATGCGATCGCGCTATTTGGGATTGCAACGGTGGCGCCATCCTATTTAGACACGCTAAACATGGTGTTAAAGTATTTCATAATCGGGTTTTTGCTGGTGCGGTTCAATCCGTGGACCAAGCACGCCCCGTTTTCCGAATTTGACCGCACGATCGTGTTTAGCGCGGCGTTCTTTTTGCTGGCATCCACCGCAGTTGTGTCGCTGGTGACAAATGCGTTAAACTTGCCGAACATGCAGTAAAAATATTAAGCATTTAAGATTATTAATTATGTCATTCATATATAATTGACATAATTGCGACATTATTGTATGAAAGAACAACGCGAGAATCACGCCAATGTCCAAACGTTGGATGAATTGGAGCAGGCGCTGGTGAAGCAAGCGGTTGAAACCATTGAAGCCAAGATTGGTGCCAAAAAGACAAACGACCCTAAAATGAAGGACATCATTGCGATCGTGGAGCGCTTCATAAAAAAGAACGAGCTGGTGTGTTATGGCGGCACGGCCATTAACAACATTTTGCCGGAGGAGGCGCAGTTCTACGACAAAAAAACGGAGATCCCGGATTACGATTTCTATTCGCCGAACGCGCTGGAGCACGCGAAGGATTTGGCCGACGTGTTTTACGACAACGGGTTTTCGGAGGTGGAGGCCAAGTCGGGCATGCATCACGGCACGTACAAAGTATTCGTAAATTTCGTGGGCATCGCGGACATCACACAGCTGGACCCGACGCTGTTCAATAACATTCAGGCGGATGCGATTAAAGTGGACGGCATCCTGTATGCGCCGCCGAACCTGTTGCGCATGGGCATGTATTTGGAGCTGTCGCGGCCCGAAGGCGACGTGTCGCGCTGGGAAAAAGTGAGCAAGCGGCTGGCTTTGTTGAACAAATACCACCCTCTACGGGCGGAAGGCTGCGTACCCGACCCAACGAGGCTGCCGTTTCAAACGCCGAAAGGCGCCTTCAAACACAACGCCCACAACAAACACAACCACAAAAGTCCAACGGTGCACGAAATTGATGATGCCGCCGCGCGCAAAGACGAACCCGAAGAGGTGCGCTTATTCCGCACGGTGCGGAACGCGTTCATAGACGAGGAGCTGGTGTTTTTCGGGGGGTACGCCATTTCGCATTACGCGCGACACCTGCCGAAATCGGAGAAGGCGATGTTTGCGCAAATCCCGCACTTTGACGTGCTGTCCGTGAATCCGGAAGCCAGCGCGGCCAAGGTAAAGGAGCGCCTGGAAGATAATGACTTCAAGGGCATAACTGTTACCAAGCATTCGGGTATCGGCGAGATCGTGCCGGAACACTACGAGATTACCGTGAACAAAGTGTCGGTTGCGTTCATTTACAAGCCGGTTGCGTGCCACAGTTACAACGTGATTCAGGCGGGCAAACGCCGGGTGCGCATTGCCAGCACGGACACCATGCTGAGCCTGTATTTGGCCATGATTTACACGGACAAGCCGTATTACGACGTGGCGCGCATTCTGTGCATGTGCAAGTACCTGTACGACATTCAGCAGCGGAACAGGCTGAACCAAAGAGGGTTACTGCGACGGTTTGGAATCACGTGCTACGGAAGGCAGGAAACGCTGGATGACATCAAGGCCGAAAAAGCGCAAAAATACCAAGAGCTGAAACGCACCGATCCGGAATACGATGAATGGTTTTTAAAGTATTCCCCGATGGAGTACTTTGAACACACGTACGACATCAAACGACATAAACTCACGGTGAAACGATCGCCGAATGCGAAAAGCGTAGCGAAAAGCGCAGCGAAGAGTATTAAAAAAAGCCCTCACAAAAGCCCTCACAAAAGCCCTCATAAAAGCCCTCACAAAAGCCCTCATAAAAGCCCTCACAAAACAAATAAACCCAAAAAGTCAAATAACAAAACCAAAAAGTCAAATAACAAAACCAAAAAGTCCAAACCGTTCATAAATAAGTTTTTCAAAATCATAGGTTGAAATAAAAATAAAATATAGCATGATATATAGTGTATTTTCAAAAATCATGTGGTCCATACCGCACCAGTGGATAAAATGGGGTCTATTTGTGATGTTAATTTACTACATTGCGCGTTACAATTACAAACAGCAGCTACGATTAGAAGAAGGGTATGCGAATTGGTCGGCGTGCGTGGACCAAGGCTACCCGAAAGATTGGTGCATGTTTACGCCGGACCTGATGCAGCCCGCGCCGGGGTACTGCAACTGCGGAGGCGGTCATTACGGCAGTTATCACGCGGACGGCAAGTGCAACTGCTATTTGTACAACCCGCAACTGTTACCTATGTACGTGGACAAATTGTTTCACGATTTTTTGGCATAACGTAGGCATGAAATGATTCGGATGAGTCATCATAATATGTATTCGGATCATCATTGTCTATAATGGCATGATCATCCTGATCATGATCATGATCGTGATCGTGACAAACCATGCAGCAACAGCATCCAAACCCGCCTTCATCGTAGCACCAGTGCACGTCGCAGTCTAGCGTGTCTTTCACGAGGTCAACACAATTAACTTTGGGAAATTTAACAGACGTGATTACAATCATGCCCAGGATCACGGTGGTCATTGGTAAAAACGGCAACAACATGATGGGCATTAGATTCTAATTAATATTCAACTAAAACAACTAAACAACTAAACAACTAAATTAAATTCAATTTACATTACGACGTGAATTTAATTATTCATCATTTAATAATCATTTAAAAATAAGGAATGCCAGCGTGTCCGCCGGGAGTTTGACACGCAATTCCAATCACCTTGGAGTCGTAGTTCAGCACCAGCTTGGGCACAGTGATGCCGTGGCGGGTATTTTTATCCATATTGGAATACAAGCGGTCATAATTTTCCAATATGGGCAACCCGACTTAAATAAAAATTATTGCGGTCAAAAACGGCTGCACATTGGCACGGGCCGAACACAATTGTCCTAATGTATCCAGTTCATGCCAACCCGAAATTGGCGGGCAACTCCGGTATGGTGGTGCCGTAATACGACTCAATCTCTTTCAACTTGCGGAAATCGCGCCGCGTGACAAAATTCACACCGCTGCCCTTGCGCCCCCAGCGCCCTGATCGCCCAATGCGGTGCAGGTATGTGTGCACATCGCGCGGCATGTCAAAATTAATGACCGTGCTCACCTGCTGAATATCAATGCCGCGCGCCGTCACATTGGATGAAATAAGCACCCGGTGCTGCCCGCTGCGAAAATCTCGGTACGCCTTGTCGCGCACGTCCTTCTCCATCCCGCTGTGAATGCTGCACACGGGAAATCCGTCGTTTGTCATTGCCTCCGCCAAATCGCTCACGCGACGAATGCTGTTGCAATAAATGATGCACTGCGACACGGAAATGCGTGTGAACAAGTCCTTCAGCGTGGCATACTTGTCGTGGTCCGTCTCCAACGCCACGTGATACTGGCTGATGCCCTCCAGCGTGAGCATCTCGCTTTTTACCAGGATGCGCACCGGGTCGCGCATGAACTTGTCCGTCAGCGCGTGCAGCTCGGGCGGCATGGTGGCGCTGAACAAGCACACCTGCACGCTCGTATTTAATTGCTGAAAAATGTTGTAAACTTGTTCGTTGAAGCCGGACGACAGCATTTCGTCGGCTTCGTCCAACACGAGCAGCTGCATTCCGCGACCGATTGCCGGCTGACGGCGCATGATGTCGTGCACGCGCCCCGGGCATCCAATGATGACCTGCGGCCCGTTGGCCTTCAAGTCGGCCACGTCGTCATCCGTGGAAGTGCCGCCAATGAGCAACTGCGCATTGAGTCCAACCATCTGAGCTGCCAAATCTTTGACCACGCCGTGAATTTGCTTGGCCAACTCTCGCGTGGGTGCGATGATGAGCGCCTGCGGCTGCTTCAGGTCCGTGCGCACCCGGTTCAGCGCACCGATGGTAAACGCGCCCGTCTTGCCGCTGCCCGACTGCGCCTGGGCAATAACGTCTCGTCCGTCAATGATGGACAGAATGGATTTTTGTTGAATTGGGCTGGGCTTTTCAAAGCCGTAGCCGTATATGCCGCGCATGAGGTGCGGGTTCAAATCGGGAATGTCTTCCCACGCCTCAAATTCCCTGGCGTGGGTGGATTCTGGTGGTGTCGGGGGGAGTGCGGACATTGCTTTGCTATTGTATACGCTGGTTTAGAATGCAGTGGTGTATTTAAGCCCATTTTTTTAAATATTTTATTTTCGCACTTCCGCGCCCATCACTTTGCACTCTTCATCTCTGCCAGCTTGGCGGTTGTCTCGGTTTGCGCCTGCGCCACCTTTTCAATGTTGGTCGTGTTATCTTGAATGTCTTTTTCATTTTTAATCATTTGTGTTTGCAGTGTTTGAGCAATTTTTATGAGGTCTGAAATCTGATCTTTAATGAATGCAATTTCGGACGGGTTTGGGGGCGCAGCCGCCGCAGCCGCCGTTGGTGCAGTTGCAGACTGCTCTAAACCTTCTATCAACGTAGCAGATTTAGAATGAAATGCCGCATGCAACAGCATCCACGAAAAAAACAGAATTAGTAAACAGCATATCACAAAATGTAACTGCATAACGGCCACGAAATAAAATTGTGCGTTTCTTAAATATATAATAACAGTCCAATATATATATTGATTGCTTATTAAATAATTAAATATTAGGTGCGAACAAAAGATAAAATGGCAACCACTGTAAAGGCAACCATATCGGACGGCATTGGTTGGCGCCGCTCCAACAGTTTGATCACCACAAAGCAGCCGCATTACCCCACTAAAACGGCGCTCACCACCACCAACCAGGTGGTTCCCGGATTAAGTCGTCCAAACGAGAACGGGGCGCTGGTAACCATTCCAGTCGGCGCGCTGCGAGATGCGGCCGCTCATGAATTCAGCGGCCCCGCAAGGAAGGCCCGTCCCATGAAGCACTGGCGCCGCAGGCTGCAACCCACCCCCAACAGCGGCCGCAGCGTGAACTCCGTGTCGCTCACGATTGACACCCCGGGCGGCACCACAAAGGCCGGCAACGGTGTGTCGTGCGCCTGTTCAACCGCGACCGCGAATTCGGTGGCCAAATTGGACGAAACGCTGCTGAAACTGCCCTCGCAGAAATGCCAACCGTGCGAGCGGGTGGAAAACAAGGGCTACGTGCAAGTGGGCAATCCGGCCGATCCGAACAGCTACCAGATTCAGACGGGGCTGTACAATACCAAGTACGTGGGCGTGTGTCCGGCAAACAACGTCATTAAATCGGCGGTCACGCTGATGAGCAAGGCGTATTACAGCGACAGCCGGGCGTACCTGCAGTCCCGATGCAAGCGGTACGAGCAGAAGCTGTCCACCAATCCGGTGCCGGGCATTCAATACATTGGTGCCAACCACCAGCCGAACTGGCCCACCGACAACTGCTACGGACCGCAAACCCGGCTCACCGGCAGCTGCTTGTATCCCGCGTGCAGCGCAAACGAGAAAGCCCTGCCCAACAAGTGCCAAGGCACCACCATTTACAAGCCGAACAACGTGACGTTTGCCAAACAAGGCGGCGTGAGCAGCAGCACGCGCACACTCAACCTGCGCGTGAACACCGTCAATCTGAACGGCAATTCGTTTTACAGCGCGTTTGGGGCACAAGGCGCAAACGCCGGCAAATACAGCACCGAATACAATCCGGGATACTTCGTAAAGAATGACTACCAGCCCCCGATTTGCAACCGGCAGCCGGGCAACCGCACCGCGTGCTTTTATTCGCGGGTTGAGAACCGAAATGCAACATTAGGATGAACATGGCATGTATGCGAGTTTTTATTTAATTTTTTATTTTATCATTGTAGTGTATAGCATAAATCCATCCATGCGACCGTCAAAGGTAGCGGTTTTGTTTGACAATTCCTATTTGAAGGGGGAGTTTAGCCGAAAAATGATAAACGGGAAAACGCGATGCGCCCGTCAAACCACTAAAAAATACAAATCGCGGTCCAGTCCGCCGTATCCCGCAAACGACTGCTGCGGCCTGAAAAAGGTTGGGAACGACGGTGCAACGTATGTTTCGGTGCCGAATGCCAAGGGGGTCTGTCGCTGGACCCTTTACAAAAAAAAACAGTGAACTGGATTCAAGCCATTCTGCCATTCTATACAATCAATCAAATTGAAAACCGCACCCGTTTGGCCGGGAAAAGCAGCCGGTCAATGGTGGTGCGCACGCAGAACAAGCGGTGCAGCACGATGCCCAGCAGGAACAACCCGGCGGCGGTCCATGCAAACGAGACGCGCGCATAATAAGCAATGATGTAAGCGCCGATCAATGTCATGACAACGTCCATGATCGCAATGCCGCCGAGGCGAAGGGAGTGCACGCCCTTGCCGGGAACGCCGAGCGCATTCCGGTATTTGCACAAGCCACCCATGTTCTGTTATTTAATGGAAAATGGAAATATAATTTATTAATATTTTTTTTTAATAATTTGATATTATTTGTAATATTAATAAAAATAAAATTAATCAATTAATTATATATCAAGTAGAGTAAAAATTAAATTTAAAAAATTATTAATGGAAAGTAACAAAAATAAAAATTTATCAAAAGATCAAGAAAAACGATTTGAAAAACTAAATTCGGTACATCCAACCAAATTGAAACCGAACGAAAAATATGAATTTAATTTACTATTGGGTAAAAAATATTTATATTTAAGTTCACTTAAAAAATATACACAAAACGAAAAAACATTTTATAGAGACCAAGGAAATTATTTTGTAAAATACGCGGACAATATCCGAAAACGACACGCTTTAAATGCAATCGTAATTTAACTATTTTAACTATTTTAACTATTTTAACTATTTTAACTATTTTAACTATTTTAACTATTTTAACTAATCGCCGTACCATTGTTTGTTGACTTGGGTCATGGCTTCGCTGTGATCCACTTTCTGTCGGGAAATGTCGCTGTAATCAGGGCGCTGAATCATCGTTATGGGCACAATGAGATACCAATGATCCGCGCGCTGCAAGTGCTTCCAGTACTGGTCTATCGCATATTTGGGCTGCTCGGCTGGCGCAGCGATCAAATTTCGCAAACCCTCCTTAAAATTGGCCAACAGCCGTTCAAAATAAGGGCGGCACACTAAATACGACGTGGTGGTTTGACAGTTGGCCACGCGCACGCATTCGGACGCAACTTGTTGAAAGGGCTGGTAATTGTTGCCGGACAGCAGCAGGACGTTCCACTGGTCCCCAAACCGGTTCAAAAATTGGTTCACTTGATGCACCAACAGCGCGGGATTGGTGATGGTGGCGTCGTCTTCGCACACGAGCACGTGGTCCCAGCCATTTTTGATCGCCAACTCCAGGCACGCCACGTGGCTCATGCTGCATCCAATGGCGCCGTCCGCATTCCGAATGGCCCGAAAGCGCTGCGGCTGCAGTCCAATTTTTTGAAACTGCGATTCAAAATGGGTGCGACGGTCTATGCGCGAATCCAGATTGATAAAGAGCACGTGCCGAATATCGTGAAATGTGCGAATGGTTCCAGCCATAAATAAATGGGTATAATACGACTACGTATATCATGTCATTATACTTTATTATTTGATGTTTCAACAAATCAAATCAATCCACTTTGATGCCGTGATACTTCAAAAAATGGATGAAATGCGTATTTTCGGTAAACTTGCTGGCAACCAATGCAATGTTAAAGTCCGTCATTGCGTATCGCACAGGATACTGCTTCAACAGGTGCTGCCGTTTAATTATGCCCGCATGCTGCAAAACCGCCGACCATTTGTAGTACGTGGTGTTCAGCGGGTACTGCATTTCCGCGTTTGAAATCACGGCGTACGGAGTGAACCCGTTGGTTACGAGGTGCTGCGTCATGCCGAGTTCGTACACCGAAATTGACGCGTTATGATTGGTGGGCAAGCCGTGCACGTCAAAATAATTCACGACGGCTTTTATCACAACAGTTGAATTGAAAAGCATGAAATAGGACTGCAAATGGAAAACGCCTTCGTGACTGCTGCTGATTCCCGCGAAATCGTGGGTTGCGGCAGGTTTAAACAAGTGCTGCATGCATCGCTCGTAAGCGGGCACGTCCACTATCACAAACGAATCGTTCATTAAACACAGTTGGGACGCGTGAACCAGCGTTTTTGCGGACTGTATGATAAACACCGCGTAATTCCTAAAATCGCTCTTGAAATTGTACCACAGCACGTGATACTTGTTGTAGTTTGGATTCGGAAGGTCCCATTTGTTCGGACAATTGGTTAATACAATGATGTAGTCAAACCGGTCCTCCATGTGCTCCAGCGTCAAATAATTGTAGCTCTCCACCTCATCGCGGTCGGAATAATGCGAATACAACAACACCCGCTGGCCCTTGAACCCCAGGCTGTAAATGTATTGAGTGTGCGCGTAATTTGCAGCAATCGTTTGCGATATTTGAGAGAAAGAAATTGTTTTCGTTAACTGCACGGTGAGCGTCTTTACGCGGTCTTCCAACCGCTTTTCAATTACGACGGCCATCTCATTTTGTTCCTTTTCCATTTGACGCTTTTGTTCATTTACCAAAGTCATGTAATAATTCGTTTGAGTTTCGGCGCGAGCTCGCTCGTTCTTTTCCAATTCCAGCTGGGTTTCAATCGCATTACGTTTGGTTATTTCCTTATCCAACCGTTGCTGCCATTCTTCCTGCAATAATCGCTTGTCTTCTTCCCACTGTTTCAGTTTGGCGGCTTTTAAAGCGTTGACTTCTTCCACGCGGGCCCAAAAATAGGCAACGTGTTCTTTCTCGCGCTGAATGCGCGCCTTCTTCTCCAACGCCAATTCATTCTCCAGTAATTTTTTAGCCGCATCCAATTCTTGCGTTTTTTTACTGGTGATGTCCGCATAATGGGCCTCCATGGTTGTCTTTAGTTCGTTCCTTTGGGCCAAAGCCTCTTGCCGCAAGCGAGCCATCGTTTCGTTCTGTTCGTTCTGCATGGTTGCAATCATTTCATGTCGTTCCATTTGTAGCCGGGCCACCATTTCATGCTCGGCCGCTTTATACCCGGCGCACTTCTGCAAAAACGCATCTTGATTGGCAATTAATTTTGCAGATTCGTTGCTCAGCCGCATGCGCAATTGCGCGCATTCGGATTCCAGCGCTGCATTTCGGGCAATCGCATCGCTGTGAGCGCGGTTCATGCGGTGTATCTCTAAATTCAGGGCGCGTTCTTCCTTGGACGACATGCTCAATACAGATCAATACGAGTTCAATGCGAATAAAATGAATATTATCCAATGAATTACAGAATGCCCTTATTTTTATATAGTGTTTTACACAACAACAATGCAAAAAATGTCAATATCAGTTGCCCATTTTAATTATTTTATCATTCCATTGTAAACATGCCTCTAGAATATCCAGAACAGCCAGACGGTATAATATTTTCGGTTGACTTCAATATTGGAGATGTGCCCCCGGATGCAAGTTTGTTTTTTGATGACTACGAAATAAACATCTTGGATGTATACAAGCATGTCAATGCCAATCGGTTAAAACTGTACAGCGTGTACTGTCCTCCGACAGCACTTCCGATTATATTGTATAAAGATGGAACTCAAATTGTTCTTGAAGAAGACAACCAAATGAAAATACTGAAATTACAGGATAAATCATTTTCTAAGTCGTTCAAGTTTTTCATAAACAAACAAAAAATGGAGGTTGGACCAGGATTAACCCCTGGCATGATTCGACAAATTATTGATTACGAGAACAGTGACATTGCACGTGATCACAATCGTGTGTATTTTTTTGATTTTGACATGGTGTTAAACCAATTAAGTGGATTAGATTTTAGTTTTTTGAGTATAAAAGACACTCACGATTCACTATTACACCAATATGCCAAGTATCTTTTTTCGGATCACATTGGTGCCGAACCTCCGGGTGGTCGTTTAACACTATTGCAAAACATGTTTCGTACAATTGGCCCTGACAGAATATACATTGTCACGTCCAATCCTTTTGCAAATAAAGAAATTATCTATAAAAACGGGAATAGGACACCCAATCCATATTTGTCGTATTTCATTGCAATATTGCAAATTTTGTTACCCAACTTTGAACCAAGTCATTTGGTGTGCGCAAACTCAAAAAACCAACCTCCGCTTTATAATAAAAAATCATCGGTAATCGTTGACATATTAAATAAACGTGCAGAAACGATGCACAAGTCTGTCAGGCCGTCTGCCAGGCCGTCTGCCATTGACAAACCCCTGTCTGCCCACGTGCGTAGGCCGTCTGCCCACATGCGTAGGCAACGAGTAAAGGGAGGTTCCAAACGGCGCATGCGCGTGCGATGCACTCGCCGCAAAAGGCGCATTACAGGATGACATACATTTTCAGATAATCATCGGATTTTAGTATGTCCACATAATGAAATAATCGTTTGCGTCGCGCAACTGCATCGCCGTTGGCGGCATCCATTTCAAACAGCACGATGTCTTGTATCAAGTCCGCCTTTCGCAATTTGCATTTTAATCCGTAGTATCCGGCAATGTGTTTCAGCTGCTTGATGGTGTAGTTCATTTCATAATCAAATGACACCGCAGTTGCACAATCCATTTTGAAAAAATCCGGGTCTTCAAACTCCGGGAATTGATTATTGTCAATCGTGCATTTGTCCAATTCGTCGTGCAATGATTGCAGCATGCTGTCGTACGTGGATGCAGACGATTCCATGTCGGCATCGTTATTCGTATTCATGCATATACAGAGTTCAACCCCTTGATTTTGCATGCACAATATAAAGACACTTGCTGAATTGTTTTTATGTTTTTATGCGTGTTTATTTTTTTATTGATTGGGTTGATTGGGTTGATTGGGTTGATTGTTGTACCGATTTTTTAATTCTTTTTTTTCAGTTCGTCCAGTATGTCCATGTGCTTGAAAATCGTTTTGTTCGTGATGCTCGGATACTTTGCATTTTTAGGCTTCAACTTGCTGTTGTATTCAAGCTCCAACACAACCGCCTCCCACTCCTCGTTGTGCGACCGGCTCAAATACGGGTGTGCGTCCTTCAAAATAATGAACAAGTTTTCGGTCAACTCTTCCACCTCGTTGGCCCGATCGGTCTGGCGCATGTGTTCCTGAATGAGCGTCTGCAGCTGCTGCACAATGTCCAGGGTTTGCATCGTGGTCACCACCCCCACCTTCATCAAATTCACAATGAACATGCTCATGGCGCGCCGATTGTCGTTCGTCTTGTTGACCTCGCAAAATCGGTTATAATCCTTCTTTGCATCGGCGTGCTCAATGGAGCCAAACAAGCCAATGAATTGATCAAAATTCGTTTCAAACACGCCCTTGAACACTGCATCGTACTTTTGCAACAGCTGGTGAAACAGCCGCGCATACACCGCCGAAAAAAAGTGGTTGGAACTGGCCGTGTTGAAAATGGCCGCCCCCACCGTTTGAACATCGGACACGTCCGTCAGCTGGTCAATGCGGCTGCACAGCGCGACAAACACCTCGTCAAACGTTTTGTCCGTGATTTTGTTCAAATCCGAACGGATGCTGTCCAAGTGCGCATCAATGCCTTCGCGCTTTTGCAACTCGGTTGCCTGAAACCGGCGGATGATTTCCCAGTCGTCGGATGTTATTTCGCTCGCGGTGCTTCGCGGTTTTCTTTGCTGCGGCTGCTCATCCGCGTGCCCCTTTTCCTTATCTCGTTTGGGGAAAATCGGCGTCTTCACATAGGATGGTGCACCCACTTGGTCTGCTATTCGCGAAACCAAATTTATGACGCATTCCGGCAATTCGCACTCAAACCCGTTCCATTTAATGGCTTCAAAATCCGCAAGTTGATACACCGGGATTATATCTATCGTATCTGCGGCGGTTGCTGCGGTTGCTCCGGTTGCTGCGGGCGCTTTTGCAATATCCGTCATTGTAATGAAACTATTAATAATTTGTACGCGCTTTGTTTATATTCATTTCATCTAAAATATTCTTGTTTTCTTATATATAGTAATTGCAAAACATGACCACTATCAATGTACATACGCACATGCTAGGAGCGGCGGTGATTATTTTTGGAATCGTGCTTTTCTACCGGTGGTATCAAGCCCATGTGCGGGAGGGAATGGCGTCTCGGAATCCAGAGGTAGAGGATCTTAAGAAGCAGGCCGAATTTATGCGGACCATGTATGATCAACTGAAAAACGGAATTGAAGATCAAACGAATCGCATTCAGGCCAATGCACAAACGCTGTTAAAAATTATCAGCGATGCCCCGAATCAAACCAACTCAGTGACGCACGCAAATGTGAACCAAGACGATCCCTCCAAGACCCGAATTCCCCAAATCGCGATTTGATCAGGAACGGACCCACGAATGCAGCAGCCGAAACACCAGAACACCGAATCCGAACCCGGCCAGAACTTGAATGATCGTGTGTCGTCGGAAAGCAACCCGGGTACCATGCTGCAACCAACCAACACCGCCGCAACAATCCCGGCCGTATTCCACGCCTTCCACGGCAAAAACTGGTGCGCAAACGCCACGAAGTATCCAACCGATTGCGCATGCCCTGACGGAAATCCGTACGAGTTGGCCTGGCCGATAAATGAATCGGGTTGAACCGGATAATAAGGCATCGGACGGTTCCCCGCATCGCCCATGATGCTGCAAAACCCGATCTTCAAACCGTAATTCACGCATGTGTTCGCGATGTACCCGATGGCATACATATGAAATTTGGAGCGCGTGACACAGTGCGATTATAACAATGAACAGTATTTGTGGATCTCCATGCATTTTTTGTACATGGTATTCATTTTTTAATATACGGTGTATATAATTGCATTACACATTAATATCATTAATATCATACCTTCGGTTGGTTCAAAAAAAAAATGTCCAATTTTTTTCAAGATGTGATGGGGAATTTAGACGATGTGCAACAAAAATTTCTTGGACCCGATTACCAATATTTCAAACAAATAAAAACTCCCAGCGAGTTGGGGGTGTCCAGCGCCGGCGGGTTGGACCATTTATCCAGTGACATTAGTGCTCTAATTTCTTATGTGGAATTATTGGTGGCCGGTACAGGCGATGCGTCTGTCACGGGACGCCCACTTGGAAACAAGTTTTTTTTGAAAACGGGGGGCAAATGCAAAGTGGTGAGCAGCGATGCAACAAAAGGCAGCGTGGTGGACCGGTACGCGTACGTGAACAACGTGCCGGATGGAAACATTCCGTTCATTTCGTCGGGTCTGGGCGGCGTGGAATTCACCGCATTTAAGGGCTTAATTCCCGGTGCGATTTCAAGCGCGGCTGAAATCAACCCCTTCGGACTGTTTCAAGCGTTTCAAATGGGGTCCACGCCGGACTGCCAAAGCATTTCGCTGGAGACCATTGATGCAAACAACAACGTGTCGACGGCCACCAATTACGTGGCCACGGTGGACTTGAAAAACATGCCGCCTTCGTGGTTCCCCGGCAAAAGAAACCCCGTCACGGGGCAGGTTTCAAGAGAAACCTTCGCACAGCGAACGCCGTGCACTAAATACAAAGGACGCATCCCGAATGGCACGCTGTCCAGCTTGTACCACATGACAATCGGGCTCCTGTGCTTGGTCATTTTGTACGGGCTCACAAAACGAATGAGCAAGACAAATAAATGAGCACATAAAGTAAATTTACACCACCTAATGCATTCATTGGTGTAAATCAAATGTATAATGTATATTTTATTTTGGGTCAATTTATTTTTTATATTTTTTAGTTTTGGTTTTAGTTTTTTTACGGCGGCCTCCGCTGAATATTGATTTAAATGAATTAAATATTGACCATTCTTTTTCTTCTTGATCCGGTGGTTGACCTGGTGCTGGTGCTGGTGCTTGACCTGGTGCTTGACCTTGACCTGGTGCTGGTGCTTGACCCGCAGGGGCAGGTACAGGTGCTGCAGGGGCAGAGAACCAACCCCCTCCTTTCTTGTTTCTGGACCTCCTGGATTTGGATTTGGATTTGGTTTGCCTTTTCCTATAATGCATTGAACGTATATATTGTCATGATACAAAATATTCACAATATATTTAATTATTGTAAATGTTACAAGTTTATAAAGTTACAACTGGAGTATTCACAATTTAACGCGCTTAAACAGTTCAAGGGCAACGAGACCTCCCGCAACTTGGGCCAGAACGTAAGGCAGCAACTCGCTAGATGACAGTCTGCCCGCAGCGACCATGGCAACCGACACGGCCGGATTAATGTGACCGCCAGAAATGCTGCTAGCAATCATTACAGCAATGGCAAGTGCCGCACCAATGGCTATGGCATTTCCGGTTGCCAGAACGATGTACACGAAAAACAGAGTTCCTAAAAACTCAACCAAATATTTATTCAGCATTAGATAGGGTATGTATTATACGTATATAAATTTTTTAATTTCTCCTTAATTGTTTACGATAGTTTGATTACGCGTTTCTTATCGGACCCGTCGGAACCAGATGTTGACGAAGACGATTCGGCGGGTTTAACTTCTGGCGCAACGTCCAGCACGGATACGGGTGCAACCGGATGCAACTGCTGTTCTATCAACTCGGCCGCATGGGCACCGGTCGCACTTGCTTGGGGTTGCAAGGGCTGCATCATGGGCATCATGGGCTGCATCATGGGCTGCATCATGGGCATCATGGGCTGCATCATGGGTTGTTGTTGCATTACCATGGGCTGTTGCATTACCATGGGCTGCATCATGGGTTGTTGTTGCATCATGGGTTGCATGGATTGTGGTTGTTGTTGGATTGGTGTCATGGGCCGCATGGATTGTGGTTGTTGTTGGATTGGTGTCATGGGTCGCATTGGTGACATGGGCTCGTATTGTGGCGACATGGGCTCGTATTGTGGCGACATGGGCTCGTATTTGGGCGAAGTGGTCACTTCTGGAATAGGGATGGCGTCTGCATCTTTTTGCGCTTGTTCGTCCCGAATGTCCTGCACTGCCAGCGCAAAGTTGTTGGCATACGGCATGCGCTTCAGCAGGTCAACCACCGCTTCGGCCTTAATCGGCACGCCGTCGTTATAATACAGCATTTGGGGGTTCCAGCCATCAGGATGCTCCGTCGGATACTTGCCCCCGTGCTGCTGCACCGACCACATTTGCGTGGGCGCCCCCCGCTCGTCGCGAAGCAGCGACTGGTAAATCTCGCCGCCGTTCGCCTCAAAATTCACAAAGTGCCAGCCCAGCGACTCCGCCTTTTCGGCGCCGGATTCCTCTTCCTGCCCCTGCCCCTCTGCTGCGGGTCGCAGCCCGGGCCGGTTGTCCGCCTTCGGCGATGCAGGCACAGTCGGCATCTTTTTCACTCCCACGGCGTTCTTGTTGTCCCGAATCATGTTCGCCGCGCCTCCCAGATTCAGCGTGATCGTGGAAAACGACATGGACGCAATTTGGTCAATGTTGTCCTCCGTCAGCACGCGCATTTGCACGTTCATGGCTTGCAGCTCCTGCATCAGCAGCTTGAACGCGTACGGCACGCGCACCACGCTGAAGCTGCGCCCGAACCGCGTCATGTTCTCCACGTTCAGCGCCTGGTTGTTGGACGACGTCAGCGTGTCCGCAAAGTGGATCGGGCCGTCCGCCATCGGGCTCATGAACAAGTTCTGCGCCGGGTTGTAAATGGCAATCATGCCCGACTGGTTGCACACCGCCATGTAGTACTCGTCCCCGCGCTCCAGCATGGACTGCCGCAAGAAGTACGCCGCCCCGTGCGCAATGACGCCGTCGCGCTCCATTTCACCGATGCGCAAACCGCCGTCGTTCGCCCGACCCTGCACCGTCTGCCGCGTTAAAACAGTGCGCGGACCGCGCGTGCGGTAATTAATTTTGTCCTTCACCATGTGTTTGAGGCGCATGTAGTACGTGGGGCCGATGAAGATCTGGCTCTCCATGCGCTCGCCCGTCATGCCGTTATACAGCAGTTGCGTGCCGCTGTTGTGGTACCCCAGCTCGGTTAGTATGCTGCCGAACACTTGGTGCTTGGAGCCGTGGTTCACAAACGCGGTGCAGTCGCCGAACCCGCCCTGCAGCACGCACGCCTTGCCCATCAGCGTCTCCACCAGCTGCCCAATCGTCATGCGCGTCGGCAGCGCGTGCGGGTTAATAATGAGGTCGGGGCGCGTGCCGTCCGCCGCGAACGGCATGTCGGCTTCCGGTATGATGAGCCCCACCGTGCCCTTCTGTCCCGCGCGTGAGCAGAACTTGTCACCAATGCCCGGCATGCGCTCCTCGCGAATGCGGACCTTGGCCAGCCGCTTGCCCGACGCTTCGTCCGTGATGAACGCGCGATCCACCACACCCAGCTGCCCCTTCTTCGGGAACACGCTGTCGTCCTCCATCTGTGGTTCGTCTGTCCCGGCACTCCATTGCTCCGTCACGCGACCAATGACCGCCTTTTTGTCGTCCATCTCCTCGTTTTCCTTGATCAAGCCGTGGCGGTCCAACGCGCTGTAGTCGCCCCCCGGTTTCAGGCCGCGCACGGTGGGCTGCGCCTGCACGTTGCAAATGCGCTTGTCGTACGTGCGCTCCTCCTCTTCGCGCGTTTCGTACATGTTGTAGTACGTGGTGCGGAACAAGCCGCGCTTCAACGAGCCCTCGTTGAACAGGATGGAGTCTTCCACGTTGTAGCCGTTGTAGCACATGATGGCCACAATTGCGTTCTCGCCGTAGGGGTGCTGCTCGTTGTTGATGTACTTCATGTAGCGGCTTTTCACCAGCGGCACTTGGCCGTAATTTAAAACCACGCCCATCTTGTCAATGCGCGACGCGAAGTTGGAGGAATACAGCGACACCGCTTGCTTGCCCTGGCCGCACGAAAAGTTGTTGCGCGACGACGGGTTGTTCTCCGGAAACACGATTTGGTTGCCCATGACGCCGAAAATCAGCGACGGGTGGATTTCCACGTGCGTGGTTTTCCCGGGCACCACGTTGCGCGGGAACATGGCAATGAACGCGCTCTCCGTCTCGTTGGTGTCCAGATACTCTATGATGGCTTCGCTCCCAGACAGCGCGTCAAAATCGGCCGCCCCCTCATACAATTCGCCAATCCGATACACGCGGCAGAGGTCCGGAACGGGCACGCTCTTTTTAGCGAATCCGGTCACCAGCTGCGACCACGTGTAGTTGCCCTCCTTAATGGTTTCAATCACTTTGCGACGGGCGTAGCTCGGACGGCGCTTGTCCTGATCGTAGAAAAACACGGGCCGGCACAGGCGCCCGCCGTCGGTGAAGAACTGCAGCTCGTTGTGCGCAATGTCCCAGCGCCCGCTCGTGTACGCCGGGATGAGCGCGTTGCGGCGGTACAGCAGAAAGAGCCGCAGCACTTCGCGCGGGTTGCCGAGCGCGCCCACCCACGCCCCGTTCACAAACACTTTGGTCAGCTGGTGCAAGTACGTCGGGCTGCACTCTTCCAGCAGTTTCATGGTGGTGAGCTCGCGCAGCCACCGAATGAGCGGCTGAGCGGAGCACGGTTTCGTAATGTAGGCCGAAATGGCCAGGTGCTTTTGCAGGCCGATGTTGCCGCCGTCCGGGCTGTCGGCGGGGTCAATGATGCCCCACTGCGACCCGTGCAGATGGCGCGGTCCAGCCACTTTAGCGCTGGCATCCATCGGCAGGTTCACCTTGCGCAGGTGCGATATGAACGAGTTGTACGACAGGCGGTTCAGGTCCTGCACAATGCCCTCCACCTCCGTTTTTTCCGTCGCGCCAACGGTGCCCTTGTACAGCTTGGACTTGTCGTCCGTTTGCACCGTGGCCGCCCACTTGCCCTTGAACGACTTCTTGAACCCCGCTTCAATCAAGCGCTCGCCGAAAATTTCGTTGTAGTTGTCGGTGGTAATGGCTTGCATGATCTGCGTGCCGACAAACTCGTTGCGGTCGCGCCCGTACTTGATCTTCTTGTCCAGCTTCAGCCGTACGTTGTCCACGTGCGCGTTGTAGTACGTGCGGAACAGGTTGAACATGAGCGCGCCCGGCACCTCCACGCGCTTGTACTTGAAGCTGTCGCGGTCGGTGGGACGCTCCGTGTTTGTGGAAACCAGCAGCAGCTTGTAGACCATGTATCCCAAGTAGTACGCTTTGGCGCCGAAATTCAGCTCGCCAATCTGCGGCAGGAAGTAGTTCATGAGAATGTTCTGCACTTGCGCCACCGTTTTTTCTTTGGTGAAGGTGGCGATGAATTTGAGGGCGGCGGCCTGCGTGAACACCTCGCACGCGTCGTGCACGCACGGCACAAACAAGTCCACCATGGCGGCATTCACGTCTAAATTCAGCAAGCACCGCTCCACGATGTCGCGGTCGCTGATGACGCCCAGCGCGCGCATGACGATGAAGAGCGGCATCGGTTTTTTCACGTTCGGAATGTCCACCACGATTTGTTTATTCGTGTACTTGGCATCGGGCGCCACAATTTTGACCGCCATTTTGCGCTCGGGTTTGGAGGGGTCCTCCGACACGGTGCGGACCTCGGCGCTGTAACTGTAGACCGCGTCGGGGTCGTCCGCGTTGGACCGGATGTACATCATGTTGTCCGCGAACTTCTCCTGGGACACGATGCACTTCTCCTTGCCGTCCACAATGAAGTAGCCGCCGTAGTCGTTGCGGCACTCGCCGGCGTAAAACCGCGCTTCCGGCGTCAGGCCGTGCAAAATGCACGCATTGGATTGCAGCATAATGGGAAACCGGCCCAGGCTGAGCTGCTTCAGCTCCAGCCGCTCATTCAACACCGTCTTCTGCACCGGGTCGTACACGCGATAAATTACGTCCACGTCGCAGTGGATGGTCATGCCGTACGTCATGTTGCGCAGGCGCGCCTCGTTCGGATACATGAAATGCGCGCGACTGCCTTTGCCCTTGTCCCCCTTGTCCCCCTTGTCTCCCTTGTCTCCCTTGTCTCCCTTGTCCCCCTTGTCTCCCTTGTCTCCCTTGTTGTCCGCATTCGCGTTGTCATCGTAAATAATCGGCTTGCTAAATGAAATGCGGTCCCCCTGGACACCGCCCAAATAAATCTCAATCACGGAATTATATTTGCCGGTCTCCTTGTTTTCGTCTTTCTCTAGAATAATCGGGTTCCGGTCCTTCATGATGCGCGCAATGCCGTTGCTCAAAAAATCATTGTACGATTCCAGATGGTGCCGCACCAACACATTCGGGTTGTCCTTAAAGTAGCGGTCAATGATGCTCCAAGACAGCGTTTCTTCGGCCGACCGAACCGCCTCTGCGATCAATTCGTTGTCGTCACTGGTATTGGGATTGGCATTGGATCTAGGTTGCGCCATTGTCACTAGATGTCACGGGTATATCGTATCGTATCGTATCGTATCGTATCGTATATCTACTATTTGTGTTTATTATTTGTTCAATCAATAAACACAAACAACCACAAACAACCACAAACAACCACAAACAACCACAAACAACCACAAACAACCGGATTACCAAATATTTAATTTAAGCTTACCGGTATCATCACCCTCTAAATACTCCGCCAAAGGCTCTTTAATTGGATCCTTAATTGGCTGCATTTTTTGAACCTTGCCCGATTGAGACAAATTGTTTGACGCGACCATCATAAGCCCAATGAGGACAAAAAACAGCACGATTGGAAACACCACCATTAACCAAGAAATGGAAGCGTACCCGGTGCGACACATCAAATGCAGAATCCAAGTCCAAAACAAAATGTAGAGACCCTCAATCAAAATCACCATAGGAGTGCTGGGTACATAGCACGAATACTCGCCCATGCAGTACATGTTACTCAATCCCATGTTTTGATACGCAATGACAATGAGCGCCACCACAGAAATCACTAAATACACTGTGGCGGGTTTGCACAAGTGACGAAAATCACCTAAAATACGACCGATCAACGCCATATTGATTTTATAAGATGGTATAATGTATAATAATATTTAATTTAAATATTTTATTTAAGTTTGCGACTTTTATTTGTATTGTTCCTACGACTGTGTATATTTTCCTAACGCCGTTTTTGAGGTTGCATGTACAACCCCATTTGCGGCCCAATCGGAATCGGGATACGGTTGACCCCGTTGTTTTTAACAATGTCGTACTCCTCAAACTGCATATTGTTCGGGTTCTGCGGCGTATCAAACGACGTCACGTTGATGTACTCGTCCTTAAAGTGGTAGTTCAAGTTTCGGATGGTGGCGTACGAATCAGCGCATGTGCGGTACATCGCCGCCGCCGTCTCCTTCTTGTTAATCATTTTAATCAGCCCGTCCACGAACTGCAGAATGGAGCGGTGCCCGCTGGGGAAAAAGTTGCTGCGGTCAATGTAGAGCCGCGCATCAATGACGCGCTGGTTGAAGCAATTGTCCTCGCTGCCCCACGCCCAGAAATTGGGATACCCGCCCGTGCGTTCAAAATCACCCGCCTTAATAGAGACGATGCCGCCCAGCGTGAACGTGTACCCGAAAAAGTGTTTCACCACCCCGGGGCGCGTGTCATAATGCAGCAGCCCCTTGGTATAAGGCAGGTTGTCCACGTCGTGAAACACCAGCGTGATGTTCCGGTATGCGTCGGGGTACATGGCCCGAATGGCCAAGAACCCGATGTTTTTCATGGCGCCGCGATTGAACGGGCGACTGTCGCACTGATGTACAAAATAAATCCGGTATTTTTCGGCCGGCATGTCTTCCAGCAGAAACTTCATGTATACCGTGAAAAACATTTTGTGCTCTTCGCGATTGCGATACGGCACGATAAACACCAGTTCCGGCACAGGCACCGGCACCGGCACCGGCACCGGCATGGGCATTGCAGTTGTGACTGTTGTTACTGTTGTCGGCGTTGTCATTGAAAATATATTTGTATACTTGAATCGTCCATATTATTTTCATGATACAACCGAATATTTTTGAACAATGGACGGCGGAATCAACTGCGCTTTGATAGACTCCAGCTTCTTAAAACACTTGTTAATTGTAACTTCGCTGATTTGACTGATCCGGTTTACATCCTTTTTGGTGATGTTCAAATTGCACACTTGGGCCACGAAGTAAATGATACCCGCCGCAATGGCGTGCGGCGTGTTTTCAGGAATCATATTGTTCTGTTCAATGCATACGGCCACAAACATGCACAGCTTCGTGAGTTCCGTGTTAATATTGAGCGGGCTGCAATATCTCTCAATGAATGCGTTGGGCTTCGTTTTTTCAAAGTTGGTTTTCTCTGAATTTTCCAAATTGCACTCCAACTCGTTGATAATGGCCATCGCATGCTTGCACCCCTTGGTCGCGCTTTTATTGTTCAAATGGAAAATGGTGGCGATTTCTTTCGGAGTGCGCGGACACTCGTTCATGCGACACGACACGTAAATGGACGCCGAAATGATGCCATCGCGGTTTTGACCGCGGAACGTCTTGTGCTCGGAGATTTTCTTGTGATAACGCAGCGCGCAGTCAATTATCATTTTCGGAATTCCGGCATTGGACGCCGCATTTTTTATGCGCTCAAATTCATCATACAACGCCTTTTCAGCATACGGCATGGATTGCCACTCCGTGTACCGCCGAATTTTGCGCATTTCATAACTGGATGCACCCTCACACATGACCTTGCACCCGTACGAGGATTCCATCAGCAGCGGATTCACGGGCATGCCACACCGTGTCGGATCCGTCATTTGATTATCGTCTGCACCGTAAAACCGCCACTCCGCGGAGTAATCCAGCGAGTCTTTGTAAATGATGCTGCATTTTGAATTCGTGCACGTTGCAAACCCGTCCTCCGTAATCACCAAATTGGACTGACACACGTCACACACCTCGCGATTTCCGGATGGATTATACACACATTCTATTCCACGCGATTTAGAGTTTGCCTCGGTTGCCTCGGTTGCCTCGGTTGCCTCGGTTGCCTCGTTTGCCTCCATTATCCCGATATTGTGCCTGCGCTCTATCAACGATTCCAATTTAGTCCACAACTCATTCCGATCTGCGCGTGTGCCTATGTGTTTTTTTTTATGCGTCTTGCTTACAAACATGGACGAACAGGCGTGTGGGATGTCTAACCATTAATTGATGCATTGTATTTAATTCAATTTTTAATAAAATGATTACAAACGCAAACGCAAACGCAAACACGAACACGAACACGAACGTATAAATAAACATAAAATAATATCAACTAATATCAGTAACATGACTGACAAATTGTTTGCACATGTGTTGCATGGTGACCCGGTGGAATTGGACGAATTTGAAAAAGAAATCAGCAAGCCAATCTTGATGATTACGGGGCATGAATTACAAACGGACATTGAGGACATTGAGGACATTGAAGACATTCTTGTTAACGCAATAATGCGCCGCAGCTGCAATCCGATCCGCATTCACTTGCGCCTCACGAAAGGGTTCAATCCGGATGCGGTGTTGACCCAAAGTGAAATATACGCAGTGTCAGGCTTGAATTGCAGATTAAAGGCCCGCGAACTAGCCCGTTTTTACACGCGCATTGCAAACCTTCGGAACCGCATTCTGCAAGAGCAAGCGCAACAACAATCGCAAGAACCACTACAAACCCGGTATCCGGAAGTTGCAATGACGGGCAAACTGCAGCACGCATACGCAATACAAATGGAAAACATGCGCAATAAACGGAGAGAAAATCAGGAGCATTTGGATCGCATTATGCGGACCATCCTGTTAAATCCGGACCAAGAGTATCGCTGCATTCATCCAATGTTAACCAATGCAGACTTGGACGCATTGGAACTGCAGGTGCAGGACATCCTGGAATGCGGCTGCGCCACCCACGAACTGTGTTGCATAAAACTCACAGAAGCGGCAATAGAATCCCAAATATGCGATGCGCTCATTGCTGAACTGAATGCGCTTAACACCACTATATGCGATCCTCTATTTTTTTAAACAAATCTTGATTGTAAATTAAGTTCCCAACTGGTTTATAAGACGTAATTGGTTTAAAATCCCCGCCGCCGGCCGGTTTTTTCGCCGCGGTTGCCGCTGTCGCGCCTTTCTTATTATAAATCATCGCGTTCAGGTCGCTGCCCGGCGTGCCGTCCGCAGAAGGTGGCGCATCTGCATCCGCTTCTGAAACATAATTACCAAATTTATCAATCACGGTCCCCGTCTTCTTTTTGATTTCGGTGCGCACGTAATTGGGCACGTAATGCTTCCACGAAATGAACAGCAGATTGGGGTGCGTGTAACGAACAATAAAGTCGTTTTCTTCCAGCTTACTTATGATATAAGTGATGCACCCATTTTTATCATAATTCGGCACCCCGATCAACACCTCCGGCACCAAAAACCAGCAAAATTGCTGACTGTTTTTTTGACGGGATGCCACCTTGATTTTTTCGTGCACACGAACCAAGATGCGATTAAACGTATATAATTTTGCTAAATCCTCTTGTTTTTTTTGTTCATACAATTCATCCAAATTCAATTTTTCAACGCTCTCTCGGTTTTCTTCATTGCGATTTGAAAAAATGTTATCCATTTTTTTTTCTTAACACCCGGTTAGATTTTTTAATAAATCATTGAAACGTATATTAATACGTTCCAACCCAAACTTATCTTTTTTTTAATGCATTTTAATTTCATTAAAGGCATTTAAATGTATTGAACACAACCCAATGTATATAGGCAATCCAGTCGCAGCAATCCAGTCGCATCATGGTCATCAAACACATCGTGATTTGTGGCGGCGGCCCCACCGGGCTCCTTTCATACGGCGCGGCAAAGCATTTGGCCGAACAAGGATTTTGGGCGCACGAAAACATTGAAACCATTTACGGCACGTCCATCGGCGCGCTCATCGGCGCCATGCTGTGCCTGAAACACGAATGGACCACGCTGGACGATTACATCATCAAGCGCCCGTGGGAAAAGGTTGTCATGGAATCGCTTGAAATGTTTCAGCTGTTTTCATCTAAAGGGATGGCCAAACTGAAGCTGTTGGACGACATCATGCAGCCTTTACTGGAATCCAAAGACTTGTCGCTAACAACCACGCTGTCCGAGTTTTACGCGCATTCCGGAATTTCTCTCAATGTGTTCTCGGTAGAATTGAACACGTTTGCAAAGGTGCAACTGTCGCATGTCACGCACCCCGATCTCGCTCTCATGGACGCCATTAAAATGAGCGCGTGCATGCCGCTGCTGTTTCAACCCATCGTTCGCGACAAATGCTGCTACATTGACGGCGGCGTCATTGCAAATTATCCGTTACAAGAGTGCATGCAGGACACGCGTTGCCGTTGCGACGAAGTGCTGGGGCTGCAAAATGTCTGGAACAACCCGAATGAAGGAATCGGCGAACAATCATCGGTGATAGATTACATGCGCCTCATCAATTTGCAGCTCGTTCGCATGGTGAATCGCTGCGCAAACAACCCACTCCACATCCCGAACGAAGTGGTATGTCGCGTCAAACCCAATGTCACTCCCGCGGAGTGGTTTTCAATCATGTCGGATGCGGGTCAGCGTTTAGCATGGATTGAGGATGGCATTGAATTCGGGAAACAATTCCTTAAAACAAAGAAAAATCCATCACCATTACCACCGGAATCACCATCACCACCGGAATCACCGCCACCACAGCAATCACCACCACCACAGGAATCACCACCACCACAGGAATCACCACCACCACCGGAATCACCACCACCGCCACCACAGCAATCACCACCACACCATCCACTATAAAAATAAAAATAAAAATGCAATCACAAATGTGAATTCGTTTTGCAAGGATTGAATAATTTCTCTCTATTTTTTATAAACAACAAACAACAAACAACAAACAACAAACATGGAGAGTTTGAAAAAATCGGCGGAATGGATCATGAACAATAAAAAAGTGGTTGGGTATGTGTTCATTGCAGTGTTTTTTATTGTGTTGGCCCAACAAGTATACAATAGACACGTTAAATCCACCAACAACTACTCGTATTATGAAGGGTATTCAAACAATTCAAATAATAATGACAATGTTGCCATTATTCGCATGTTCAAAGTGGATTGGTGCCCGCACTGCAAAAAAGCGCTTCCCGAGTTTCAATCCGTTAAGGATCAATACGACGGAAAAACAATTAACGGATACAAGCTGAGTTTGGTTGTGGTGGATGGCGAAGACCCCACGAACGAGTCCCTCGTCAATGAATTCAAGATTCAGGGCTATCCCACGGTCGTGCTGACCAAGGATGGCAAAAATATTGAATACGAAGCTAAAGTGAATAAAACCACTCTGCAAGAGTTCATCAATACCATGGTTTAGGAATTATGTTCGGCAGCGGCGTCAGTGGCAGTTACTACAACCTCATGTGGGTCATCATTCATCCAATTCATGTAGCGAATGACCCTGTAAATGGTTTGGCTCACAATATTATATTCGTTTCGTTTTATATTTTGATTTTGATTTTGATTTTGATTTTGATTTTGATTTTGATTTTGATTTTGATTTTGATTTTGATTTTGATTTTGATTTTGATTTTGATTTTGATTTTGATTTTGATTTTATTAACCCTCCTCCTGATCGTTTTGTTTCTTCATCAATAGCTTTAATGATATGTATGAAGTCTTTATCATCAAATATTATTCCTTGGTCGTCGTCTAACGTTATATGACGATATGCTTCATTTGCGGGATCTTCTTTTATTGTTTTTAATTTTTTTATAGCCTCTAAAAACTCATCCAAGTTATAGGCACTAAACACACCCCAACAATTATCTTTACTAAACGGAGTATATGTACGAAGAAGGTGAATGTATAGACGCTCTAGATGTTCAAATTTTTCTTCTTTAGACATACGTTCGTTTTTTTTTAGTTCGTCTGACAGTTTTTTCATTTTACTAAACATGTTTATTTTTGCATAAAAACACGATACTCTAGGATCATCAAGGTTTTTTTTCAGTTTTGTTATTTCCTCGGCATATTCTTCATCCGTCGGGGGGGGGGACTCTTTGCTTTTTTTCAATTTTTCGTTCCAATGGAGCTTGTATACACGCTTCAAACTCTTGTGTTCGCATGTGCATTTGTACGGACTATCACACGTACTGCAGACATCGTAGGATGTTTTGAAAACCCTGGGTTCTATGACGACGGGACCTAATACCGCCTCCATTGGATTCATGCCGGATGGTAAAATCTTATTTTATTTTTTATGTTATATTTTATATTTTTATTATTTTACCATTCTAATATAATGAAAATTCAATGAAACAAGCGCAATCAACATCAACGCAATCTAAAACCCGAAAAAACCCACCCGTGTTTTCGGGTGCCGATTTTTTGTCCGACGACGGGTTTCTCACCACCGTATGGGGTCCGCCCATGTGGCACTTTTTGCACACGATGAGTTTCAATTACCCGGTGCACCCCACACAAGCGGACAAACGCAATTACAGTGCCTTTATAAAAGGGTTGCGGCACGTGCTGCCCTGCAAATACTGTCGCATCAACCTAAAAACCAACTTTAAAAACCACCCGCTGCGCGCATGCCACCTGGCCAATCGCGAAGCCTTTTCCAAATACGTGTATGAGCTGCACGAAGTTGTAAACAAGCTGCTGGGCAAAACGTCCGGGCTCTCCTACTGCGACGTGCGCGAACGGTACGAACACTTCCGGGCCCGCTGCACCGATGACCCCAAGCCCCGCATGATAACCCGAACCAAACCCAACGCCAAAACCAAAAAACGGGGACACAAGGGCTGCACCGAACCGCTCTACGGAAAGTATTCTAAATGCGTCATGAAAATCGTGCCGCAGGATGCGCAAACCGAGACGCTGTCCATTGACCAGCAGTGCATCAAACGCCGGGAATAGGCCTACTACAACCCAAACTGGTTAAAACTGGCGAGCACGGGGTACGGCATGGAGTCGTCGTTCACCCGGTTGTAGTTCGGGACCTTCTTGCAATCAAATGCGGGTTCCGGGCAGCGCGCGCACGGCGGGCACGGCGGGCATTTTTCTGCATTGCCACCATTGGACCCCTTGTTGCATTTCGCGGCGGGACACACCGGACAAACGGGTGGAATGACTTCTGATTTTAAAATGTAGAGGTCCTCTTGGCCTGGCAAAATTTGGCCGGCCCTCACCCCACTGCTTAATTTCGGATAAGGCGCGTATTTGGTAGTGTGGTGATCGTTCACGTCATAGCGCTTTCCACGATACATGGCGGCATAACTGGGATGTTTGTCCGAATATTGCCCTTTTCCATGGTACGGACTGTTGGTGAAGCCTTCTAAACCATTGCCACCGCAATTGCCTCCAAAGAAGGAGCAAAGTACCAGCGCTAAAAGCAATATTACGAACAAGTGCGCTTTAGTTAATTCCATTATGAGAGATATTCAGGTATATTATTATTGATTTATATTATGTGCATATAATTTATCTCCAAAAAAAATGGGCGTTTATTTCACCGATCGTTTTTCTCTGTTGCATCTGGCAACCGGAATTGTGGCGTTTTATTAGGGGATCTCCTTCACGGCATGGTTTATTGCACATGCCGCATTTGAGTTGATTGAAAACACAGATTATGGAATGCGGGTTATTCGCTGAATTAAACAGTGGCCTGGTGGCAAACCACGAGCGGATTCCATATTAAACAGTACCGGAGACCAGTTTTATTCGTGTATAGGATGGGGGCTTGCGTATTATTCCTCTAAATTGTTTTGATTCGGGATCAGATCGGATCGGATCAAATGTTGGTTGCATTGTTTAAAAAATTGATTCCAAATCGCAGATCAATTACAGTAACGCAACAACGCAACAACGCAACAACAAGCAGTAACGCAACAACAAGCAATAATGAAGATCATAGTATTTGACACCGAAACCACCGGACTCCCTCCCAAGAACCGCCAATGCATGGACCCCGCGCAATGGCCGCACATTGTGCAACTCAGTTACCTCATCTACGACACCGACGCCGACAAGATACAGGACTTCAAGGACGTCGTCATCAGTCTGGGCACGCACATTCCGCTCCCCGATGAAAGCGTGGCCATTCACGGCATCACGCGCGAACTGTCATTATCTAATGGCATTGACATCCGAATTGCGCTCTTTGATTTCAAGTCGGCGCTCGCCCAGTGCGGCAAGTGCGTCGCCCACAATTACGATTTTGACAGCAACGTGCTTCAAATGGAAGCCCGGCGCAACCAAATGTCGCTGTACTTCCCAGCCCCCTTTTGCACCATGAAGGTCAGCACCGACTTGTGCAAACTGCCGTCGCCGCACGGCATGGGCTACAAATGGCCCAAACTGCTGGAGCTGCACGAGCACTTGTTCCAGCGCGTGCCCAAAAATGTGCACAACTCTAAGATTGACACCATTGTCACGCTGCGGTGCTACCACATGCTGGTGCACAACGAAGATTTGTGCCGCAGCAGCCGCGAATTCCGCACATTATTTCGCAACCACTGCACCATTGAGTGCGAGCGCGACGAACTCGGCGAATTCGGCGACATGACCGAAATGCCGTCACCGCCCAAACCGAAAGATCAATGAAACATTACTTATAATATTCTTAAACTTTTGAACCTCATTAATTCCATGATTGGGAAGTAAAACAGCACAAGCACGCGCTGCAAACACAGTACAATTGATCACACACCAATTCGCAAAATGGAACTGGCATCAAAAACTCAGGTGGCAACGGTTGCGGTTGTGGTTGTGGTTGTTGTTGTTGTTGCGGTTGTGTATGTTTTGGTGGCAAAAGTGGTTCATCCATTTCTTTGTTAGTTAGTTAAATAGTTAAAATATAAAAAGGCATTCGTTTTTATATTTATTTTTTTTGAGTCAACAATTCGCATTACATTCATGATGTAGGAAACAACTCTCGGTAGGCTGGAAGCCCGTTCTTCGCTATGAATTCAATCTGTCGCATTGTCCATGCCATGCTGCTTCCGGAGTGTCCGGTTTCCATGTTTTGCTGAACCCGCATGACAATTGCGTCATCCGCGCTAAACATGAACCCCTTACCGGCCTCCGGAGTGTACTGGGCCAAATGGTTCCATACCTGTTTTGCAGTCATTTCATTGGTTCTGTATTCGGGGGAATCACAGACACGGATAACCGCGCGCAATCCATCCCTCACCATGTGCACCGAATGTTCGCACTTTAAACACGCGAGGTCGCAATCGCGCGCGGCGTCCAAAGTTTCGGGCCAATACTCGTCTGTCATAACTTGTGTTGAATCTAGGAGTCATTATTTCTTTATGTTGGTTCATGTATGTATTTAACGCCACGTTTGTAAGACGGATTTCCGCATGACGTTAAGCCGAGCACATGGTGCAGCCCTCGTCTATTTGCTCTCCTTCTTTTTCTCCCTTTTTGGACTCGGGCTCAATGGTGAACTGCTGCGGCTGGTGCCGCGCCTTGCGCCTCAAGTAGTACATGCCCGTCTTCAGGCCCTTGGTCCACGCGTAAAAGTGCATGGACGTGAGCGCGGCGTAGTTCGGGTCCTCCATCCACAGGTTCATGCTCTGGCTCTGGCAAATGAACGCGCCCCGGTCCGCCGCCATGTCAATGACGTGCTTCATCGGGATCTCCCACACCGTGCAGTACTTGCGCTTCAAGTGCTCGCTCAGCCCGCCAATGTGCTGCACGCTGCCCTTGTTCGCCACAATGTTGTTTTTCACGCCCTCGTTCCACAGTCCCGCCGCCTGCAAATCCGCAATCAAGTGCCGGTTCACCAGAATGAACTCGCCCGCCAGGGTGCGCCGCGTGTAAATGTTGCTGGAAATCGGTTCAAAGCACTCCGTGTTGCCGAGGATTTGCGACGTGCTGGCGGTGGGCATCGGCGCCAAAAGCAGCGAGTTCCGTAGTCCGTGCTTCACGATGCGCGCCTTCAAGGCAGCCCAGTCGTACCGTCCAGCCTCTGGCTCCACGCCCCACATGTCGTACTGCAGGATGCCCTGCGACGCGGGCGACCCCGCGAACGAGCTATACGGCCCGTGCTGCTCCGCCAAGTCGCACGACGCCGTCAGCGCGGCGTGATACATGGTCTCAAAAATGCGCCGATTCAACGTGCGCGCCTCGTCGCTGCTAAAAGCCAGGTCCAGCAGCAGGAACGTGTCGGCCAGGCCTTGCACCCCAATCCCAATCGGCCGGTGCGCCATGTTGCTCACGCGCGTCTTCGGCGTGGGGTAATAATTCACGTCAATTACGCGGTTCAGGTTCTCGGTGACGATGCGCGTCACCTCGTGCAGCTTGTCAAAGTCAAACGGGGAACCTACGGTTCCCCGCACCCCTCCCTCTTGCGGTTGGGGTTGGAGTTGGGGTTGCGGTTGCGGTTGGGGTTGCGGTTGGGGTTGGGGTTGCGGTTGGGGTTGGTTCCTCGTGAAGGAGGGGTGCGGGGAACCTTGGTTCCCCGCTATGAACCGGTTCAGCGCAATGCTGGCCAAGTTGCACACCGCCGTCTCCCGGTCGTCCGAGTACTCCATGATTTCGGAACACAGGTTGGACGACCGAATGACGCCCAGGTTCTTCTGGTTCGTCTTCCGGTTCACGGCGTCCTTGTAGCACAGGTACGGCGTGCCCGTCTCCATCTGGCTGTCCAGGATGCGGAACCACAGGTCGCGCGCCTTCACTTTGCCGCGCTGCCGCCCCTCCGCCTCGTATCGCACATATAATTGGTCAAACTCGTCGCCGTACACGTCCGACAACCCGGGACACTCATCCGGGCAAAACAGGCTCCACTCCTCATTGGCCTTCACGCGCGACATAAACAGATCCGGCACCCATAGCGCGTAAAACAGGTCGCGCCCCTTGGCGTCCTCGTCCCCGTGGTTCATCTTCATTTCCAGGAAGTGCGCAATGTCGGCGTGCCACGGCTCCAAATACACCGCAATGGTGCCGTTGCGCTTGCCGCCCTGGTCAATGTAGCGCGCCGTGTTGTTGAACACGCGCAGCATGGGCACCATGCCGTTGGACGTGCCGTTCGTCCCGCGAATGTGGCTCCCCGCCGCCCGAATGTTGTGCACGTGCACGCCAATCCCCCCCGCGTGCTTGGAAATGTTGGCGCACTCCTTCAGCGTGTTGAAAATGCCCTCAATGCTGTCGCTCTCCATGGCAATCAAGTAGCAGCTGCTCAACTGCGGTTTAAGTGTGCCCGCGTTGAACAGCGTGGGCGTGGCGTGCGTGAAGTACTTCTGCGACATGAGGTCGTACGTGGTCCGAACCTTGTGCATGCGGCGGCCATGTATCCCCACAGATACACGCATCCACATGTACTGCGGCCGCTCCACCGTGGCGCCGTTGGTCCGCATCAAGTACGAGCGCTCCAGCGTCTTGAACCCGAAGTAATCAATGAGAAAGTCACGCGACATGTCAATCATGGCCTCCAACTCGTCGCGATGATCGCAAACGACGGCCCAGAACTCGTCGCTGATCAGGGGCGACGGCTGGTCGCGCACGTCCCTGAACTCGTACAACCGGCGCATGGCCTCGTAAAACGTGGGCGGCGTGGTTTTGTGGTGGTTGGAGACGATGATATAACCAGCCAACGTGCCGTAGTCGGGGTGCTGCGTGGCCATGGTTGCGCACTGCTCCGCCGTGAGCTCGTCTATTTTTGTCGTGGGAATGCCGTCATACAGTTGGTCAATCACCTTCATGGCAAGGGCGGTGTAGTTCACAGCGGAAATTCCGGCTTGCTGACCCACGTTCCGAATGCGCGCCAGTATCTTGTCAAAGGCGATGACCTCGCGCTCGCCGTTGCGTTTGATCACGCGCATGTCTGTGTCAGCATCGTTCATTGTTTTGTGATACAATTATATGACTGGTGGTTTTATATTTATTTCACGCAAACAATAAATCAATAAAAAAAAGTTTTTTGTTGTTTTTTGTTGTTTTTTTGTTGTTTTTTTTTTTGGTTTTTTGTTGTTTTTTTGTTGTTTTTTTGGGGTTAGATTGTTGCATTTTGTTCCGATGATGGCATTGTTAGAACCTGCTTGAACAACAGCATGCGTTGCTGCAGTTTGCGAAGATTGCCGTTGATTCGCGTGACGAGTGGCTCAATGAGGGATGGAATGGCGTCTTTCAGATCAACAATAACGCGCAACGCCATTTGAATCATTGTTTCCACCGTGATAGCTTCAAGTGAAGCGGGTGTGCCACGTCTCACGGTTTTGCGCGCATCGTGAATGCTTTTCCAGTACTTGTTGATTTGCGCGTGCTGAACCTGAATCATGCGAACCACCATTTTGCGATGGATCTCAATCTCGTGTATAAGATCCATGATGGACTTTGTGTGCTTCCGACGCACTTGTTCCGGAATCGCATCATTTTCTGCAAGGGCATCGTGATCACGTTGTATGCCGATCAAGTAGGCGCGGATCATTTTGGGAGATTCGGCGACGTTACGAAGGTTGCGATACGTAAACTGTTTCATCGTTTTAACTTAGAATGGCTAGGCCTACCTTCAATAATACCATTATAAAAGTAATTCAATTTTTTTTATTTTCATTGATATTTTGAAATGACGTCGGATGCCTTAATTATTTTTAGAAGATGAAGTATTAGAGTTCATCGGTTTCAAAAATTCGTTCTGGGTTTCTAAATCCTGCAAATAATTGCCTTGCAAGAACGGGTTCATGCCCACGTGCGGCGTTAGTCCTCGTTCGTATATTTTTTCATTGTTATTCTCTCGTTTTGAATGTTTGGGTTCTTGAAACGTGTCATGATGTTGTGTTTGAGGCGCCTCTTCCGTCTCGGCATACGGATTTGTTGTGCTGTATGTTTTTACGAACCGTGGCGTTTTTAAATTTTCGGATGGATAAGGTGGACGCCATTTTTCCATTGCGTGTATATATGTATATGTATGTGTATGTATATATGTATATGTATATGTATATGTAAGTAATATAATATACAATTTTCAATGCAAAACAAAACCTGCACTCACTGAACGTCACATTTGCCGTATGCAAATCTGGATCGTTTATCAATTGCGATCCAGCATTCGTCGCATGCGAACCCATGATGCTGCTGATTCGTCACTTTTTTCAGCACGAGCTTGGATTTGCGACAATTTGCGCACTGGAATTTTCGTATTTCGTTATCGTGATTGTTCATGCGATTTGAATGATTTGAATTAGTGTATATGATGGATATGTATGTTTATATTTATTTTTTATTAAGTATTAAATATAAAAATTGATTTCATTTCAATAGCAACAACCACAACAACCGCAACAACCGCAACAACAACCCCATGGAAGCAAACAAAGACCCCCAGTTCTACCCGTTTGAAATCAACGGCACAAAATACCTGATGTGCAAGCTCCCGGATCAACCCTTTTCCACGCTGCACGACCCGGACACCAAACAAATCGTGGGCCAATGGAACAACCACGAGGCGCATTATGAAATTTATCCTCCGGAGGTTACGACCGCTTCACAGCCGCCCCCCATGACGGACGAACAATTTGAGGAGCACATGCGACAGTTAATCGCATCCGGAGCTGCATTCACATTCGTTTAGATTGGGGGGTCCCCCCCCCTCCTCCTCCTCTTCACGATCGCAGTAAGCGCGCCATGTTCACCACCTCCGGCTTGGCCGTCGCCGACGCCTGAAAAATCTTGAGCAAATGCGCGTCGTCGCGGAACCGGATGCTGTACTCCTGCTGCAACTTGTTGCGCCCAATTCGCCCCAGCGCCTGAATGATTTTTTCCTGACTGATGTTACTCAAATCCTTGCCCAAATACCCGTGACAGAACTGATAATTCGTGCCGTAGATGTAGTCAGTGGACGCAATGATGAGGTAGAGCCGCTGGTTCTGCGCCAAGTCCTTCATAATCTCTGTGTAGGTTTTGTTGGAATTGGATTCCGTCATCACTCCGATGCCCATCATCAGCAGCACCTTCCAAATGTTTTCAATCGGCAGCACCATGATGCGCTCCACGTCCTCGGGCTCCACCTGCGACGTGAACGGGGTCATGGATGCAATGGCTTCTTCCGTGAGATGCGGCGCCCACCGCTTCAAATGCTCCGCCCGGTTCGGCACAAACATGTCGTTCAGCGCACCCCATTTCACCTGCTGCCGCAGCTCGTCCACCTTTTCTTGGAGCCGCTTGACCTCCGGGCTGAACCGCATGTCGTCCGCTTTTTTGTTGGTTTTCTTGTCCTTGCATTTACCGCTGGCACCCGTGTCGTCGTCCTTCGTTTTGTCGCCCTCATCCATTTTGTCCTCAATCTCCCGCTCCAGCTCCTCCATCGCGTCTTTAATTGCGTTGTTGTGGTCAATGATTTCCATCAAGTCGTCCATCACGCAGTCCGGAATCTTCGCAATTTGCAGCGCAAACCGCGCGATCTTTTCCACGTCGCTCGCCAAAAACAGCGTCGGGCCGCACGTCAACGTGTGCGCGTCTTGCGCCGTCAAATTCACGTTGGAGGCGTGCATCCGGGTGCGCTGCGCTTGAAAGTGCGCCCAAATTTCGGGCCACCTGTCGGCCTGCATATTTTCCAGCAGCTCTAAATAATACACCTTTATGTTCGTCATGTTGATGTCGCCTATGTCTGAAAAGTGCCGCTCCACGGCGTACCGCGCCGAAGTCCACATCTGACCCTCGTTCACGTGCGCAATGAATTTCACCACCTCGCTCAAATCAAAGTAGCGCAGCAGGGTTTTATAGGCGCGACAGTGCGCCGCCGACGCCCGCATGTCCTCGTAGCGCTCAAACATGAGGTGCGGCAGCTGCACGTAGCCGTCCTTGTTTACCAGCGCAATGGTTTTTTGGCAGTCGTGGCTGACAATGCTGTGCACCTGGGCGTGTAAAAACCGCGCCTGGAAATCCATGATGGTGGGCGCCATTTCCGCCGCCTGCGGCAGCGTGGCCGACGACAGCACCACGTTCGGCACGATGTTCTCCGTCCAGTTCTCCTTGATCATCGCGTGAAACGCGTGGTCGTCGTAATCCATGGTGATGGTGGGCTCGTCCCAGTACAGCAGCAGCCGGTTCAGCGGGTTGAACGCGTTCATGTAGTACATGGCGTGCTTGTACGACTTGATGTCGCTGATCATGATTTCCACGTTGTCGCCCACGCTGTTGTCCACCTTGCGAATGCCGCCCGTGCGGCGGTCGCGCACCACGTCCTTGGCCGCATAGTAATGCAGCCGAATGTTGTCCACGCTGCCGCACCCGAACGCAAACGCGATGCGCTTCTTTGCAGAAATGCAGGCCTTGGCCAGCGCCAATCCGACGTGGCGCGCGGCGCACACGAAGATGACGCGGTAATGCTCGCTCAGACCAATGGGGGTCAGCGTCTTGCCCGTGCCGGTGGGCGCAATGTAGAGCACCAGCTTGGGAGTCGTGTCGTCCTTGAACACCGTGAAAATTTGTTTCTGATGCTCGTAGAGCTTCGTGTCGCTGCATTTGAATACGAACTCGTTCTTTTCCACGTAGTCGTGGGCTTTTTTGATAAAGGCGGCGGGGTCAAAATCGTCCTCCACTAGCGCAATGACGTGATGAATGAATGCGCTCACGTGCGGGTTTATGTGCTCAATGCTGTTGCGACGCAATAAGCAAATGCTGTAATAATAATACATCCACTTGGGGCGACTGGGCACGGCAGCCGGCACGGGTGGCGCGCGTTTCCTTTTTGATTCCGACACCCCTTGCAGGTACTTGCTCCAGTGCGGATACATGTGCGGGAACCGGTTGTTCAATAAGTTTAATACGAGACCCAACAGCACAAACTCGTATATTTTCGCTTTTTGTTCATCCAAATTGCTGGTCGTGTTTTGAATGCGAATGAGGTCCGCCTTTTTGACCATCTTCTTCTTGTCACTTTCGGTTTCAAAGGCGGTCAGGCCAAACGCCTCGCGCATCTCGTCCACGTGCGACTTGAAATAGAGCTCATACATGTGCGCGTGCATTTCGTCCGACGGGGCGATTTTTATGTATTGCAGCAACGTTTGACTGGAGTTGCGCACAAGGTTGACGTCGTGATACCCCTCCCGGATGAGCCGGTAAATTTGCTGTTCCTCGTACGAATCGGGCACCTCTATGCCGTCCCATTCGCTCTTTGTCAACTTGCTCTGCGTGAAATCCATGATTTGTTTGGTCTGTCGTCTAATGCGTTACAAACGTGTGTTAATGTTTCTTTAAGTGCATTCGCAAATTGTTTTTTTTTGAAATGATTTTAGTTTAATCCAGTTAAAACAAATACACGTATAGAACATAGAACAAACCCCGGTCGCACCAATTCAATGGATCCGCATCCCCAAAACCCGTTGCTTGTGAGCCCGCCCTTGCTTGTGAGCCCGCCCTTGCTTGTGAGCATTGACGGCAACATCGGCTCCGGCAAATCCACTACGTGGGAAATGCTGAAGGAGGCATACAAGGATCGCGAAGATGTGCATTTCGTAGAAGAGCCCGTGGATTCGTGGCGCCATGTCAAGGACGGGGAAGGGGTTCCCATTATCACCAATTTCTATAAGGATCACAAGAAATATGCGTTCCGTTTTCAAATGATGGCCTACATTTCGCGCCTGGCTTTGCTTCGCCAAACGGTTCGCGAACATGCAGGGCGCTGTCGCGTCATTATCACCGAGCGCAGCGTGGATACCGACCGCAACATCTTCGCCAAAATGCTCTACGACAGCGGCGACATTGAAGAAGACGAACACACCATTTACAACTTGTGGTTTGACGAATTTGTGCGCGATCTGCCAGTTGCAGGACTCGTCTACATTCGCGCCAACCCCGAAACGTGCATGGAGCGCATTCATAAACGAGGACGCGAGGGCGAGACCATCCCGCTGGAATACGTGCATAAGTGCCACGACTATCACGACACGTGGATTAACGGTATAACATGCAAAAAACTGGTCATTGACGCCAATCCAGAAATTGATGTCACTGCAAATCAGCGCATTGCGGAAATCAGGCAGTTCATTGATGAACTGTTGTTCATGTGACACGTCAAATGTCACAACCATGGGTATTATGTTTTATAATGCCACTGTATTCAACCAAAACATCAGTGATTGGAATGTCACCAACGTCACATCCAAATCCCAAATCCCAAATCCCAAATCCCAAATCAAACCATAAATCCCAGATGTCATAACCGATGATACGTCACATCACAGTGATTAGCCGTTGGATTGGCGTTTAATTTAAATCCATGACTAGTTATAAAATGATGAAGATCATGAAACAATACCCCTTCTTTGTAAAATTGTTCAGTGCTAATTTCGGTTGTCAAATTCTGAATGTTATTTAAATTATGTTCACCGAATCCTTGCAATACGAGCAATTCTGCACCTTGAACGTCTAAAATCAAATCATATTTTACATTTTCCCATTGTTGCTCTTTCAGCACAACTTCAACCGTGGTTGAAATTAATTTTAATTCACGGACTTCTTTAACACTAGGCCATTGCCAAACGGAAGGATTAGGAGCAAATATGGAAGATGATGCTCCATTGTTGTTGAATATGTGAAATGTATGTTCTTTTCCAATTTTATCACACACAAGACAATTAATTGGTTTATAATTTGTGTTGTATTTGACATTTGCATTGTGCAAATTTCGTTCTAATCGTTTAAAAACATCGGGAATTGCTTCTATGAACAACCCATTTTTGTATGTATTTGCATAGGATTCTATTTCATTCATATCATTTGCGCCAATGAACAAAACATTGTTGTCCATTCTATATATTATAAATGTGAATAAAAAGTGTTTAAATATTGAATTAAAAAATAAATTGTATTGATTTTCATGCACACATCCAATTCCAAGGGATGGTTGAGTTTGATGGAACAGCAGCAGCAGCGTTTGCGCACGTGTCCCGCACATCCAGCATGAGCGCCATGTGACATGCACTCAGTGCGATCATGGCCAGCATGCGCGGCACTTGTTTCAGCATGAAGCGCTGCTGCATCGCATCGCGATGATCGTTATTGTCCAGCAGCGAATAATCGGAATGCACGGGGGTGTTATTGGGAGGGGTGGTCCCATCATTGCGCACATGCAACAAGCGCTGGGCAATCCGGGTGTTGATGTCGGGAGCGCACCGTCGCAGCAGTTTCAGCGCGGGATAAAGTCCGATCGCAATGAACATCATCATGGACAACCAAACGTTGTAGTCGGTTACGACGACAATGTACGCAGCGTCCATTGCAATCGCAATGACATGCAGGCCGCGGCTAGTCCATTTGGCCACGCGACCCAAAATGATGATGCGCTGCTCATCGTCGGGGACGTAGAGCCGCATGGTTTGGCGGCTGGGTTCGTGCAGTTGCGCGCTCAGCCCGTAGTGGTACACGTTGGCGATCGTGGTTCCGGTGTAAACCACGCGCAAGATCGTCGGCGGATGCACGTATGCTAAAAACAGACTTTGAACGAAGCCAATGCAGGACGCCCAATGAAACATCATGCCCGAGGGTTGCATTTTTTTGTCAATAAGTATTATACTATAACCACAAAATCTATAATATAATACATAAATACGCAAATGCGTTTGAATTGATTTGGTTTGGTTTTATTTATTCGTTCATTCGTTCATTCGTTCATTCGTTCATTCGTTCATTCGTTTATTCGTTCATTGTAATAAGCGCTTCTGCCGCCCGGATGGCGGCTTGTATTTCAGAATGTCCATCTCCTTGGACGTGGTCGGGAAACTGACCGCGCCGTAAATGTCCTGCAGCAGCAGCCACTCAAACATGCCGCCCGGATACACGCGCACGTTTTTGAACCCGAGGCCCACCAGCTGCTGGTATTTTTTATACACAGTGTCGTCATTCGCGTTTTTCCCGTACACGATGATCTCTCGGTCCTTTCCCTTCGGTTCGGACAGCATCGCGTTCATGGACACCTCCTCTTCCTCAATGGGCAGCGTGCCCGGAATCAGGCAGCCCTGCATGCCCGGCGGCAGCGTGTTGATCAGCAACCACGGATGCGCGGCCGCGTAATAATTGGAATACGCATGATGGTGCACCGGGTTCGTGTGTGCCGTCCGACATACATATTGCATGTCCTCGTAATTCACTTTAGAAACGGAAACGCTGGAACCCATCAATTCATTTAATTTGTCTCAACGAGAGATATTATGGTTAAATGATATATGTGTATTGCTATGAAACGATCTATTTAATTTATTTTTCATACGCAGTTGAATTTGGATTATTCATTCCGGGGTTTCATTGATTTCGTCCTACTACGCACGCATTTTCTCTTGCTTGATTTTGATTTTGCGAATTTCCCGCCAACGCGTGAAAAAGGACGAGGGACAACCGGATTTATCTCTCCCGTTTTTTCATTTACATAAAATAAAGCCTCCGTTAATGGATCCCGCATATACTTCCAACCGGGAGGTAGTTCCATTGGCCGAACACCGCTCATTAATAGTGGAGGTTGTACCCTTTCCATTTTTCTTCCCGTAACTCCCTTAACATATTCCATTCTCGGTCTTAATGAGAAATGTGAAGCTGGATAATCATGCGATATTTCGCCAGTTTTCATATTTGCATATACGTATGTACCGTTTCTTTGAATTTTCACATATTTCCAATCTGAAGGTAACCTTCGCGGTTGTTTTTTCAGGATTTCCACAACAATATCTCCCACCTGAGCTTGTTTCAATATTTCATCGGGAGCCGCTTCCATTTCGTCATCGTCGGATGAATTGACAAACCAAGAAACTACGCGTTGCCTTAATGTTTTTGGATTATAACGACAACTAAAGTCTATGAAATTCACGTATTTTACATTATACCGGCTTTTTAAACGTGTTTCCAAATCAAACATCGTTGTTGAAAACGTATAGTTTTCGGTTGGCTGCTCATCTTTCTTCAATGGCCAGTCTGATGGTAGTAGCCTAAGTTGGAGCATTATGTCATTTTTTTCCTTAGTTGGATCAAAATCTTCACTTCGTAACACATGTTCACTTCCATCCATTAACCATATTCCATCGCTGTCCCATGGTTCTGTGTCATTATTTACAGATAACTCATAATATTGATTATATTTGACTTGCGATGTCAAAAACCAATCGGCTGCAGTTGATGTTTTGCATGTTTCTGTCAATGGCGTTACTTCATGCGCTTTTTGCACTTGTTCATTAAACCCCATATCACACATAAGCATTGACAGTTTTTTTAATTTTTCGGTAAACGTCATATGAGTGTTTTTGGATAATTCATGTGCATGATAAAAAATAGTCGGCATCATATTCGGAATTCCTTGTCCCGACAACATACCGGATTTACCCGCCATTGATAATCGTCTTAATGTTTGTTTTTGCTCAGGCTTTGCCCTCTCATCTCTTAATTCCCTACCATGAGCATTAATAAGAACAGTTACAAAACTATTATCATCACGGATCTTATTTATCATGCTCCTGCTGCTGGAGCTGCTTCTGCTCCTCTTTCTGCTGCTGCGGCTGCTCATGAAAAACTTATTTAAAATATTATAACATTTTATTTCATTCCATGTCGTATAGCGAATCCCGTCAGCAAATAAAATAAAAATAAAAATTGATTGTTTTTTATCATTGTATTATTAACGCGACAAAGTAGATAGAACGCAACAATGGTTTGGACAATGTGGCAAGGATGGCATGACGAAAATCAAAAAAATTTGCGGCTAGAAAGGGAACTCAAACATTTGACAACCATTCTTCGTAGAGTCGCTGACGAACGCGACAAGCTGAAAGAAGAACGCGACAACCTGGAAGAAGAAAATAAAAAGTTACGAAATAGTTAAAATAATATTTTGAAGATGCAAATGTCATTCAAATGCTAGTGGCCCCCTTTCTCGCAGTTTGGGCCAGGCGCAGTGCCTTGCTTTTTTTGTTGCACCCGTTCTCAAGAATGGCGTAGTCCACCGCAGCCGCCTTGCCGCCCGTGACGGCGCTGGCCAGTCGCGCGTACCCCCATGACTGCGGGGTTTGATTCGGGCGCGACCCCGACGAATAAAACGCGCCCTCACCCTTCTTCACAATTTGTTGTAGGGCTTTGACCGAGCACCCGGTGGCCGCTGCAAGTGCCGCATTGGGGACAACGCGATCCACGCCGTAAATGCGGCGCGCCGCGTCGGTGTGCTTGGATGCCACGTGCGGGTACGAGCGCAGCTTCTGGGTGCGCCCGTAGAACTCGCCGCGCTTGTACAACCGGCGCGACCGCTTCAACATGGCAATCTGCGCGCGCCGGTCCTTGCGCGACAGTGTGCGCGGAACATACCGCATGGGAACGCGGATTTTACCTGGTTTCATGTGATTATTTCTATTTCTATTTCTATTTCTATTTCTATTTCTATTTCTATTTCTATTTCATGTACATTAAAGATAATATAAATGAAACAAGTTTGAAAGTTTGAGTTGCATCAAATGAAGTCACTCAACTCAACTCAACTCAACTCAACTCAACGGGGTGCAACGCTCGCCGTTGTTCTTGATAGTGCGACACCTTGTTCCGTATGATGTAAAGCGCCGATGCAAACAGCAGCGTGATTTCGGTGCTGCTGCGTATTACCAGCGGCATGTCGTTCATCTGCACGCTGTAATAAATCCACATGCTGGAAGAAATGATGCTCAAAAAACAGAACAACAACGACAAGCTGTTGGTGCTCTTGTTCTTGTACAGCAGAAACATGAATATGAATCGCCCTAAAACGGATAGGGATGTCGCCGTGTAGGGAATCACCTTTAGCGTTGGTTCCAGATTTGTCCCATTCATTTTAAAACTCAACCACACCCAACGAGAGATATTCCAATAAAATCATTGTACGCAATGATTTTAATTGATTTTCATTGATTTTTTACAATTGATCAATTGAACGACACCACAATCTCCACCGTCTCCTTCTTAATGCTCTTTGTTGCGGATATGCTCAGCTCTTCTCTCTTCTTACGCGTCTTGTTTTTATTGTTGTTGCCACCGCTAGTGTGATCGTATTCCTCGTGTTTTGCGTCTCCGTCTTCACTCGCGCCCGGTTCATCATGCACGTGATTGTTCCGTCGCGACGTGCTGTTGCGCGCGTTCATGTCGTCCTCTATTGCCGCATAATTATTGGCAATGTAGGCAACCACCCCGTTTTCCAGCGCCCATTTAAAGAAATTTAGCTGGCCAATCGTGGTCTGAATGAACGTGCCGTTGCCGTAAGGGATGGTGATGCGGTCCCACCTGCAAAACGGGTCAAACCGGCGCTTGCTGTACGCCTTTAGCTTCAACTTGTAATCCGTGTAGACCTTGAACCGCCGGTTGGCGCCCACTTCGTACACCGTGAAGAATTTCTTGGCGTAATTCGTGGCAAACCAGTCAATGATACGGAGAGAAATGGGCGACTCTCCATTGATTATTCTCAGCATTTTTTCTAAATTATTGTTCTCCTCATAAAACTTCATCAAATTCGTCATGAGCAAATCATTTTGCGTGGTGTAGTTGGATGGCATGGGCATTGGACAATGAAATTATTTTGTAGCATGTGTTTAAACCATTATTCGGTGTAATTGTTATTGTTTTTAATTGCCACATTTTTATTTTTAATATCTTTATATATCAACAAACAAAGGCAAGGCAATCAATGCATCAATTGTACGTGTACTTGGGTTACATTGTTTTAGCATTCGTAGTCATGTGCTACGGGCTGCAATTGTGCCATAAACGCAATCAGAAAGAGGGGTTCGCGCTGTCGCCTGCATCCGTGTCTGCATCCGCGCATCCGCTGTTGGACTACCCTCTCAAATCCCCGGGCGGCTTGTCCAACCTGTCGTCCGACGACTTGTGGTCGTACTATCCCGTGTTTGACAACGGCTACGCCCAATACACCAACAACGTGCGCTACTGGGCCACGCCCAACAACGGCAAATGCAGCCCCCCTGAATTTTGCGGCACGCTGTACGATGACAACTCCATTAAGGCGCTCCGCATTGCACCCGTGCCTAACCCCATTTCGCTGAGTTCGGATGTGCGTCGCGTCAACTTCTACGGGTCGGAGTCCATGGCGTGCCCCGACGGCCCTAAACCCGACGTGGCCAATTGCCTTTATTACGGACACAAAACCAACTCGCTCTATCCGCCAACGCCGCCAATGCCCAGGCTGTAAACCGCGACGGTCATGTTTTATATTTTATTCACGAATATCTCTCGTTACCTCCTGGTCCTAAATTCGTGTTTTGTTCAATCAAGTGCTTTGCGACGCGTGCGTCCTTGCGCCGATACTCTTGACTTGCGTGAACGAATGGCCGCGGTCGCATTGCGTTGTCTTCTCTTCGGTTTTTCTTTTACTTCATCCACATGTTCGGGCTCGGCCTCGTGCGATTCAACGTCGTATTGGCGTTCATCGTCATCCTCGCGAGACAGCATTTGCCCCATCTTTTTCAAGTATTCGGAACGAGTAGGTTATACATGAACAATAAACTAAATTCGCAATATATTAACGAATTTTTTTTTTGTACATCAATAATCCATAAAAATATGAACGGAATAAACACGCCATTTCATGTTTAAATGCCGTATTTGGGTGTCCACAACACACGCAAACCAGATGTTAATCCACCGGCACATGGGTTAAATCCCCGTGCGCGGAATGTGTACTTCTTTGATGAACGCCTTAATTATTTTTTTGTGCGCGGTGTCGTCGCATTCAATGTTCTTGTACAGCTCCTTGCATATCGTTTGATATTCAATGTGCATTTTTTCGTTGTTTTCCCACCCCGGGTGGGCATCCATCCATTCCTGAATGATGCGCGTCTGATAGCAGGACGCCATGTAAATGAATTTCTTCACGTACGAGTTGTCTTCGTCCTTGATCCATTCGTCCGTCTTCACGTACATGGTTTCGCGCTTCAAGTCCGTGCAGTGGATCGGGCGCAGGTGCACGTCCATGCCCTTCAAGTTGTTGACAATGATGGAACTCACGCCCTCCACAATCCCCTTGGTCTTCGTGTATTCCAGGTCCTGCAGCGTGATTTTGAGAGTTTTGACAAAATCGCTCAGCTTGATGGCGTCCTTGCACTCGTTGTTCAAAAACATGTTCAAGTTGAACTGCGTGTTGTGCGTCGTGGTGTTCACCACATTGTTGCTCCCTATTTTGGGTGTCATCTCTTGAATGGTTTGAATGAGCTGCTTGTTTTGCTCCGTCACCTCCCGCAGCACCTCTTGATTTTTCATCATCATTTCATGGTTCTTGTCAAACATCGCGTTCCGGTCGTTCAGCAGCATCTGCACCATGGTCTTCAAATCCATCAGCTCCTCGTTCTTGTCCACAACGTCTTGCGTCTTTTTGGCCACCATTGCAATTTCTTTTTCCACCACAGTCAGCGACATGGATGTGTCGGATGCATCGGACGCACTCATTGCCTTGCACGACTTCTTGTGATTGTAGAGAGACGACCGCAACTCAAATGTTTTGCCACATGCGCATGCGTTATTTTTTGATGTCTTGATTTTAATTTTGTGCCTGTCAGTATCATAATGCTGCAAAATGCTGCTTTTTCTTGTGCACGAATAATTGCACAACTTGCATTCAAAACGGGACGGCATATCGTCTGAATGTTCCATTTAAAAACTGGGTATTGTGCAAATGGTGTAAAAATAGGTTTAAGTGTTTTGTATAAACAAATATTAAATTTGCCTAAATGAACCCAGTTTGCATATTTACATGTAGGGTTTTAAAACGTTTGATGACATCAAATTATCAATGCATTCATGATGTGAACAGTCTGATGGACAAAAATAGCTTATGGTAAGCGCATATGTTTTGTTTTATTATTAAAACAAAAAATATGCAATCTAGCCAAAAATATTTCGTACATGCAATTGAGGCACATCATGCATCATGTCGTGAAACGATGTCCGAACTCCGTGCATATTTTGCGTTTTATTAGATAAAACAAAAATATGCAATGATGTCTAAAAACCGTTGGTCACATGTCAATTTTTTTCGGTCCAAAAAATCACTTTTTTTGGCGCCATATTTTATGTGACCATTATGCTCTCATTTTTTACAACAAAACTTGTAAATAAATTTTGTTATTTTTTTCGATTCGAATTGCACAAGAGTCAAAAAATTTCCAGAAAATGGACATCATCGATGTCCAAAATCGAGATCGACGAAACCTTTTTGTGAAAATCGACGCGTTGCTAGGTATTTTGCGGAACTTTTTGGGAGCAGTATTTGCAAGACCATATATGCTGCAAAAAAAAAAATATGGTGTATTTTGTAATTTTTATCTAGTGAAATATACATATATGACGCGATTTGCATATTTTCATCTAGGGTTTTAAAACGCATGTACATATTAAAATGTGAAAAGCATATATGCTCTGGATGGGTTGATGGACAAAAATAGCTTATGGTAAGCGCATATGTTTTGTTTTATTATTAAAACAAAAAATATGCAATCTAGCAACAACGATTTCATATAGGTAAATCTCGCAGACCATAACCAATGTCGTGGAACGATGTCTGAACTCCGTGCATATTTTTCGTTTTATTAGATAAAACAAAAATATGCAATGATGTCCAAAAAAGGTGTGTCACATGTCATTTTTTTTCGGCCCAAAAAATCACTTTTTTTGCAGATCAAAAACGCGAGACCATTATGCTCTCGTTTTTTACAACAAAACTTGTAAATAAATTTTGTTATTTTTTTCGATTCGAATTGCACAAGAGTCAAAAAATTTCCAGAAAATGGACATCGATGATGTCCAAAATCGAGATCGACGAAACCTTTTTGTGAAAATCGACGCGTTGCTAGGTATTTTGCGGAACTTTTTGGGAGCAGTATTTGCAAGACCATATATGCTGCGGTAAAATCAAATCAGTTGGAATTGTTGATTTTCACGTGCAAACTTTTATTTATTCATCGCATATCTAATAAAATATGTTTATAGTTTATGTAGTTTGTTTGTTGTCCATGGATCGTTTTTTTGATGATTTGAATCAGTTGTTGCAGCCAACCCAGGATTACGGTACACAGTATGCAAATCGCTTGGCACTCAATGCCATGTTTACGGTGATCGCCGACTTCTTAGGACTGGGTCCGGAGGATGAAGACGCCCCTCTTGGATCACAAGAAAGATGGTACCGAAAGGATGACTGGAAGATTATGGGTTGGGCTGAATTTATTGGCATAATATCATCCGATGCACCGGGCTTGAGGCGAGAGGCATTTTTGAAAGAATGCGTGGGTAATCCCAACGACCCCAATCCCGACTATGCAAACGCCATTAAGAGCCGTTTAAAAGATAGTGTTAAGGAGCTGACCACGTTGGGAGATGCTGCGGCTGATAATCCCGCATTCGTCAAGAGTTGGGGGTTGTGTGAAACCTTTATTGACAATATTTGGAACCTCCGTGCCGAACACGATCTGGTGGTGATTGAATACGACCAAGATGGATACCCCGCAGGCGCGCAGTTTCCGAATGCAAGGGCGTTCCCTAGTCCGCTTGCGGCGGAGTTCTACACTCGGTTTTTCCAAGCGTACTATGCGCATGTGGTGGAGAGCTACAACCATTTTGGCGCCGAAGTGAAGCAACTGCACAATGATGCAAGTTCTAGTCTCCCCTCGCAACAGGTGAGTGTAGGTGCCGCTAGCCGGCTATTGGAAGTGTTTAATGAAGTGTTTGATGATGAAGAAGCCTTCATTGATGATTGGTTTGGTACGTTCATTCACATTTGCAGTGACGTTTATGAGCATGACGTTGACCTGCTGATGAAGATGATGCTGGGACAAGAGCCAATGGGCAGAGGCAGGGGCATGTCTGCCCAGAAACGCGGCATGTTCATGGCGATGAATTGTTCAGTGAGTCCCAGAACAAGCGCGGCCTTGTTTAAACACATACGTGCAGGGCGGGAGTGGAGTCCCATGCTGGGCCTGCCAGCAGCAGCAGCAGCAGCAGCAGCATCATTTCCGAGTGACAAAATAAAAATTGCGAAAACAACCAAAGAATACATGAGCGTGTGCCTAACCACTGGCAAAACGGCCGACGAATGCATGCATAATACTTGCCCCATGTGCCAAGAAACATTCATGAAAAACGGGCAGCTGGTTCGGCCCGTGATGTTTCATAAATCGCATAACTCCAAGAATGAGGAAATGTGGGTGGATCCCATACACCCCGAAGAGCAGGCAAAATGGGGGACACGATGCATGGGGTGCCGAAAACAGCTGGGCATTACCCCCGAACAACTTAACGCCATCGCGTCTGAATTGCGTGCTACCAGCAATGCCATTCTGTTGCAGAGAATGATGCGAGGCCATCGGACGCGCAAATCATCAATCGGTAGAACTGTTGCAAACCGGCTCAAACGAGAGCGGGAATACTTTGAAAGCAGAGAGAAATTTCACGATTTGTATCTCAAACAACAACGACAACAGGCAATCAATCAAAACCGCGCTGCATTCAATGCAGCGTTTCCTCCATCCAAGTTAAGGAGTCGGTCTAGGGCTCGTTCAAATTCAATGACCCGATCTAAGTCAAGATCTAAGTCAAGATCTAAGTCAAGATCAAAGACTCGGTCCAAACGGCATAGTGCTAATTTTTAAACATACCGATATCATGTACATGTAGTGAAAAAAAAAACACTTCATGTATTTTCCGTCAATACGTGGCGATGGTTTTCAATGCATTCCAAAAAAAATTGATTCTGGATTTTGAAATGCTAATGGGTGGCAGTGTATTCCAACTATACGACAATATGTTTGCCTATCTTCGTTCCAGAGACGGCGTCCTTGCCAAGTACCAATTCCTTCTTGAGTTCATTTCAAAAAAGATGCGCACCAATGTGTGCGCCAATGTTTCCCCGTTGTCCGGCCTGGATCCTTCCAATGATGATGTTGCGAGAATGCTGGCCGAAATCTACATGCGCGAGTTTGCGTGCATCATGAAGACCTTGGACCAGGTGCATGGAATTGCGGCCCGGTACCACGAATACGCATTTGACAACACGGATGCCTACATTGGTCTGCAGTTTGTGCAACTGCCCCCGCATGAAATGACCGGCGAGCAGCGCAATGCGTCGCGACTGCTGCTTGGTGTTGGCCAAAACTTCTCGGAAATCAATGCTGCGTTGAAGTCCATTGGGTTGTCAAGAGGCGACATCATGGGTCACAATTCCGTCAAGATGTCAATTGTGGCTGAGCAATTCCAAAACGCCCGAACCGTGGCAGAAGACGCGTTTGATTGTCTGCATCACATGTCCAAAAAAGTGTGGAGCCTGGTGAACATGCTGGCATTCTCCAACCTGTTTCGGTTCGCCGACCCGAGACAACCCATCTGCATTCCGAACCCGGATGACGCCATCTTCATTCCCCGCATTCCAATGCAGCAGACCCCAATGCACGAAGAGACAATCCAAGAAGAGCACGAACAAGAACAAGAACAAGAGCAAGAACCAGAGCCAAACCCAGAACCGGTGTGCAATGATTGTGGCAAAAGGGTTGACACCATGAAAATGCACCACCGCATGGGTCTGAATCCAA
>Ga0214921_10000312_pt1 | contig 95736 bp, 107 predicted proteins | sample LL1505_MetaG_FD_177992 | JGI IMG/M metagenome (GOLD analysis project Ga0214921, IMG submission 177992) | Freshwater microbial communities from Lake Lanier, Atlanta, Georgia, United States - LL-1505 | ecosystem: Environmental > Aquatic > Freshwater > Lake | place: USA: Georgia | collected... | reverse complement strand
TCACAGTCAACTGGGCAGATCCCACCAACTTTAGCTGGCAAGAGCAGTTCACGGCCATCATCAATGCGTCTTTGATTGATGCACAACGCATCGGTGTTCCTGGATCACGCACCACTATTCTAGGAATAGACACCGCCGAATACAGCATCAATCTAGTTCCTGGTTATTTGCCAGTAGTTCCGTATACAGCCACAGTGGATGGTATCAACATGCCTTTTGAAGCAGTCACTGCCAGCACCGTGGGTAAGAGTTTTGTGTATGAACCTAGTCCCAGACCCAATGGCATATTCAACGTCTTGTTCCGCAATGATCAACTGGGGTTTGCCAGTGCCAACACCGGATACTTCTTTTTGTTCAAACAAGGTGTTCTGCAGAATCAAGACTTCAATCTTGCAGATCGTGTGAGCAATCGTGCAGTTGACATCAATATCGAAGGAGTCAACAACGAAGACCGTTGGCTGTATCAGCTGGACAATGTTGGTAGCATAGCCAGCGAATGGGAATTTGTGCCCAGTGTATATGGCGCCGCTGCCGAGCAAATTGCTCCTGGGCAAAGAAAACTTTTCAGCACCACCAGCAGAACCAATGATCAGATCACCCTGAACTTTGGTGATGGTGTGTTCAGTGCCATACCGGTGGGCACTTTCCGTTGTTATGTCCGTGCCAGCAACGGCCTACAATATATCATCAATCCTGAAGAAATGCAAGGAGTAGCCATTCCTATCAGCTATGTGAGTCGCACTGGTCAATTAGAAACCATTACCTTTACTTGTGGTATCACCACACCGGTCAGCAACGCACAACCCAGAGAAACCATAGATGAGATCAAGGCTCGGGCACCAGCCAGATACTACACACAGAATCGCATGGTCAATGGTGAAGACTACAACAATTTTCCTTACACTGCGTACAATTCTATATTAAAAAGCAAAGCAGTGAATCGAGCCAGCATTGGAATCAGCAGATATTTAGATCTGGTAGACAACACCGGCAAATACAGCAGCACTAACACTTTCAGCAGTGACGGAGCCTTGTATGAAAATTTTAGTTTGCCCACATTTCAGTTTACCACCGTTACTAATAACGAAATTGACAATGTGATTGTGAACCAGGTGCAACCTGCGTTGGCCCGTAGCCAATCAAAACAGTTTTATTATGCAAAGTTTCCTCGTTCCAGTTTGACGTCATTGAATCTGACCTGGAACCTCAATACAACATTGGCCAACACCAGCACAGGTTATTTTAAAAACAGCCTAGGCAATGCTGTGCCTATAGGTCCTACAACCAGTAACAACACACGGTATATCGTTCCGGGAAGTCTAGTCAAATTTGTGCCGCCTGTGGGTTATTACTTCGATGTCAACAACCGATTGCGTGCAGGCACACCCACCAGAGCCGACGAAAAATTAGTTATCTGGGCCAGCCCCTTACAGGTATATCTTGAAGGAACTCAAGTTATAGATGGGTTAGGACCAGTGGCCATCAACAACTATGTGCCAACTGGTGCAATAGCCACCCAAGTAATACCTATCTTTGTCACAGATCTTCCTGTGAGTTTTGAAACCAGCATGGCTGAGCAGATCAGACTAAGAAGAAATTTTGGCATAGGATTTGACAACTTAGGAACCATAACCGGCACATCAGGCACTTGGTATTTGATTACTAGCACAAATTTAGACATTGATGCGCCATGGAGCCAAGCACATGCCGGAGACACCTCGGGTGCCAATTTGGACTCATCCTGGTTTGTGGAATTTGTGTTCAATGGCAGTTTTTACACAACCAGTTTTCGTGCTCTTGATTACTATTTTGGCAGCGTGGTCCAAACAAGATTTTTCTTCTCTACCGATCAACAGGTCTATGACAGCAGGACCGGAACCACTATCAGTGATTTTGTCAACATACTCAAAACTAACAGCAGACCTGACTCGTCCTTGCCCTTGGGTTCAGACGTGATCACAAAAATCATAGATCAACCCATACAGAGTGATGGCGTTGTGGATGATTATCAAGTGTTGGTCAGCTATGCAGATCGAGACAACGATGGTGTGCCGGACAATCCAGACTTTTTTGAAGAAATAGTAGGACCGGTGCCAGATCCAGCCACGATCAACAGTCCCTGGGTGTTCTTGCAACGCATAGTGGATTTTGATAATCTACAGAGATACGTGTTGATGGAACCTGGGCTGGTCAATAGCTTGTATGCTACCTTGGACGATATCGAATTGGTCAAGGGCGAGTTTGCAGCTGGTCAAGTTTTCTATGCCTACGAAACAGCATTGTTTTACATCCTGTTCATAGATCTAATCACAGGTGTTAGAACTCTGCAACAGACCAATGACTATATTGCACGCACCGGGCGCCAAAGTCTGTTTTTCCAATACCGACACAACAGTCCATTAAACAACAGGATAGATCCTGGCACTACCAATATTATCGATGTATATGTGGTTACCAATGAATATTACATTGCTTATCAAAATTATATCACAGACACCACCGGCACTGTGCCAGAACCCGAAGTGCCTACCATTGATTATCTCACTACTACCTATGGTGGCTTGCAAGATTACAAAATGATTTCAGATACCTTGATCATGAACAGTGTGGAATTTCAACCCTTGTTTGGTGCCAAGGCGCCCGAACCACTGCGTGCCACTATCAAGGTAATCAGGGCTGTTAACAGTGTTGCCACCACCAGCGAAATAAAAAATCTTGTAGTGCAAAATCTCAACAACTATTTTAGTTTGGATATTTGGGATTTTGGAGACACTTTTTATTTTTCAGAACTGTCGGCCTACTTGCATGACAACATGGCCGGCATTATCAGCAGTGTGGTATTAGTGCCGCTAAATCCAGAAAAATATTTTGGCGATCTTTATGAAATACGTTGTGCACCAAATCAGATCTTTGTCAATGCGGCCACTGTGGCCAATGTTGAAGTGATCGAGGCCTTGACCAGCACCAATATCAGAACTGCTCCGGGCAGTGGAGTGATTTAATGGCCCGCACCAGATCAGTAGATTTCCTACCAGAAATTTTCCAAACCAGTACCAATCGCCAGGTCTTGTCGGCTACGCTGGATCAGCTGGTCCAAGAACCCAAATTCAAGCGCATACAAGGTTATGTGGGCAGACGAGTAGGACCCGGAGTCAATCCTAATGACAAATATGTGGCCGAACAAACGGACACCCGTGTAAATTATCAACTTGAACCTGGAGTGATTGTAAGGAACCCGGATCAGTCCAACAAAATACAAGACGCCATAACCTATCCTGGCATCACTGATGCATTGAATCTGCAAGGAGCCATAACCAACCAGGCCGATCGTCTTTACACCAGCGAATACTATGCCTGGGATCCCTTTGTAGATTTTGACAAATTTATCAACTACAGCCAGTATTATTGGTTGCCGGCCGGTCCTGAGGTAGTGGATGTGTTCAGTGGCTCAGTGCCACTGACTGACAATTTTGTGGTCACTAGAGAAAATGGAGTGTACACATTTTCTGGAGTGGCTGGCAACAATCCTTCCTTGACCTTGGTTCGTAGTGGAAGTTATACCTTTGAAGTAGCGCAAAACGCCAAAGAAACAGTTAATTTCCGTGTGAGCAATCAAGGCACCAGTGCCTGGGTTATTGACTATGTCACAAATCCTACCTTGACCTTGGTGCGTGGCAACACATATATTTTTACTATTGTTCCCACAGCACCGTTGGGATTTTATATCAAAACACAACAGACTTTGGGCATCAACAATCTGTTCACCCAAGGAGTAACCAACAATGGAGCCAGCAATGGCACAATAACATTTGTGGTTCCACAGAATGCGCCAGATACATTGTATTACAACAACTCCACACAACCAAACATGCAAGGGGTGATCAACATTGTGGATGCCACCCCTGGCACAGGCCCAGGCTTTTGGATACAGACTGACCCCGGAGTCAATGGACGCATACCCAGCACTCCAAATATCAGCAGCCGACTCAGTGAAGTCAACGGAGTGATCAACAATGGCGAAGATCTTGGAACCATAACCTTTGATGTGCCGTTGAGCACCGCACAAGATTTTTACTATGCATTGACGCCCATAGCCTTTAACAATGGTTCTGTGGATCTGTTGGCCACAGATGTAAAATTCAATCAACTCAACAATATTTTTGTTGATCAATTCCTGGCACAGTTTCCTCAGGGCATAGATGGCATAACAAACCTCAATGGTCGTACCATAGTGTTCACTGAACCTGAAACCGATCCTGCAACCGGTGGATGGTTGATCAACAGCCAGTATGATCCATTGCCTGAGCTCTCTACCGATAATGGTTTACCTGGCAGTTTTGATAGCATATCATTTGATCAGACCACCCCTATAGTTGATGTGGCCATACAGCGCAGTGTGTGGCAGATACAGTATGTGACTGCCGTAGGCGGCGGACAATACATGCAACTTACCAGTGTGTATGAGATTCCCGATCTCTACAAGTTTGTTATACAATTTGGTTCTCAATGGAGCAATACTGGTTGGTACAAGGACGCCGACGGCGCATTTGATCAGATACCTTTGTTGACTGCTACTAGAAATCTGCTGTTCTATCAAGACGGAACAGATCCAGAAATTTTTGGTCGTATCAAGATCATCGATGCTGATCAAGCCAACACATTAGATATTGCCGACATTATAGGACAAAAATACTATACTAGTCCCAATGGTGTAGTTTTTACCAACGGACTCAAAGTGCAGTTCTTGGGTCAAGTAACACCTACAAGTTATAAAAACAAAGAATACTATGTTGAAGGGGTAGGAACGTCTATACAACTGTTGCCGGTTTCAAGTTTTGTAACCCCAGAGACCTATACACAAAGTGCTTCGGTGCCTTACGATTCAACGGCCTACGATGTGGGCAATTATGACGCCAGTCTTAATCAGCCGTTGATACCTGACTATATCACTATAAGTCGATCCAGTCCAGATCTCAATGCCTGGAGTCGTAGCAATCGCTGGTTCCATGTCAGTGTCATCGAACAGTCGGCCAAATACAACAACACAGTGCCTGTGGTAGACAATCTCGCCCGGGGTCGCAGACCCATACTTGAATTTAGAGCAGGCACTAGATTGTATGATTTTGGAACAGCCAGCAAACAACCGGTTGATATCATTGATTTTGTTGCCACAGATGCACTGAGCACAATCAACGGAAGCACCGGTTATGGTGTCGACGGATACAATTTTATCACAGGCACCCGGGTAATATTTGCCAACGACTCAAATCCTGAGGTCCGAAACAACATCTACACTGTAGAATTTATCACGCCTGACACTGTACCGCCCTTGATCGCCGAGCCAATAATCAATTTGACTCCGGCCGCTGATGGCAGTGCATTATTAAACAACACTGTGGTGGTCCTCAGTGGTCTTACACAACAAGGAAAGAGTTTTTGGTTTGATGGAGTGGATTGGATTCCTGCACAACAAAAAACTGCTGTAAATCAACCACCTCTTTTTGATGTGTATGATCAAGATGGATTTAGTTTTTCAAACAAGATCAAATATCCCAGCAGCAATTTTGAAGGCAGTAAATTGTTTTCCTACGCTCAGGCCAGCGGAGGCAATGATCCGGTGTTGGGATTTCCGTTGCGTTATTTGAGCTTGACCAATATTGGTGACATTGTATTTGATAACAATCTTTACACCGACACATTCATCTATACCAAAGACAGTGTCAGCTATACCAAATCTGTAAGTGATGGTTTTGTGCGCCAATACAGCAATCGTGTGGATTACCAACGTGAACTAGGGTGGCAAACAGCCGCAGTTCCTAGCCGAAGCCGACAACAATTCCAATTCAGCTATGACGGAAGACCTTTGCAACTTGATGTGGCAGTGTTGCCCGACGATGTTGTGCCCAGTGTGCAGTTATATGTAGGTAGCCAGTTCCAAGAACCCTACAAATATACTGTGACAACAACAGCAGACAGCACAACTATTACCTTTTTGCAGACCACTTACAACGACAGAGCAGCCTTTGCCGACGGTGACCTAATCGAAGTCAACGTGCTCAGTGATCAAGCCAGCAAAGTGGCGTTTTATCAAGTTCCTATCAATCTTGAAAACAATCCCTTAAACGTCAACAGTCCTTATTTTACCTTGGGCACAGCACGCACTCACTATGAATCCATCTGCCAAAACTTGTTGGATCTAGTGGGCCCGATCAACGGCAACAACAACTCACGAGACCTAGGCGATATCATACCCTACGGTACCAGTATCATACAAAACAGCAGTCCCATGACCTTGGCTGGCTACTTCATGCGATCAGCCCAATACAATATTTTTAATTCCTTGGCTTACAACGGCCGCGAATATGAGCAATATAAAACACAGTTTTTGAATGCAGCTGTAACCAATGACTATACCAATTACACCATACCAGACATGGTCACAGCCATTGTCACCGGCTTGGTGGCTGGACGCACACAACTGAGTCCTTTCTACTGGACAGACATGTTGCCAGCCAACGCGGTTTACACTGAACAAACAGTGACATATTCGCCTATATCCACACCTGTATTCAACCTCAACACAACTTACAACTTTACCAGTAGCAACTATCAGAGTGTGTTGGTCTATGTAAATGATGTGATCTTGCAGGCTGGCTATGACTATGTGGTCAGCACCGACGGTCCTACACTAACTGTCACCATTCCTCTTAGTGTAGGAGACGTAATTGTCATACAAGAATATGCCACCACCTATGGCACTTTTGTGCCCAACACACCAACAAAATTAGGACTGTATCCAGCGTTTCGGCCCAGAATTTATCTAGATGCAACTTATACCAATCCTACCTTGATCATACAAGGGCATGACGGCAGTAAAACTGTTGCATTTGGCGATTTCCGAGACCAACTGTTGCTAGAATTTGAAACCAGAATCTTCAACAATCTCAAGATCAAATCACCAATTCCACTCAGCATAGTTGATGTGGTTCCTGGGCAGTTTAGGACCACTGATTACAGCCTCAGCGAGGTCAATCAGATCCTGGCACCCAGTTTCTTGAGCTGGGTTGGCTGGAACAAGTTAGCCTATACCGCACAAGATTACAATCCTGCCAATCAATTTACCTGGAACTACAGCGCCTGTGGCAACAGGATCAGTTCATCCAGTGCTTCTACAGAAACACCTTTACCAGTAGGAGCCTGGCGTGGTATCTATCAATATTTCTACGACACTCCTACACCGCACACCACACCATGGGAGATGTTGGGTTTCAGTGAAAAACCCACCTGGTGGGAAGACCAATATGGCCCAGCACCGTATACTTCAGGCAACTTGGTTCTGTGGGATGATCTATCAGTAGGCCGAGTGGCAGATCCTGCGGGAGAATACTTCAAACCTCGCTATGCTAGACCCGGACTGCAACAAGTTATACCTGTTGACAGTGAAGGACAACTGCTGAGTCCGTTCTACAGCGTGGTCGGCTTGTATGATTCAAGCCAATTCCAGAAGAGTTGGGTGTTTGGCGATGAAGGGCCAGTGGAGTATTCCTGGAGGAGCAGTTCCAGTTATCCATTTGCGGTCATGCGCTTGTTGGCCTTGACCCGGCCAGCAGAGTTTTTCAGCCTGTTTGCCGACAGAGATCTTTACAAATATGACGCGGATTTAGGACAATATCTTTATAACCAGCGTTATCGTTTGGATGCCAATGGTGTAGAAGTGTATGGAAACGGAACCAGCAAGGCCAGTTACATAGACTGGATCATTGATTACAATCAACAACTTGGACAGGATTCCACGGTCAAGCTAACAGAAGATCTATCCTTGCTTGATGTAAGACTGTGCTACAGGATGGGTGCATTCACAGACAAACAATATCTCAAGATATTCACCGAACGAAGCAGTCCTGAAAGTTTGAACAGTAGTTTGTTGTTGCCAGACGAAAGTTACAATCTCCTGGTATACAAAAATCAACCTTTTGATCGTGTGGTCTATAGTTCAGTCATAGTGCAAGTGGTCGAGGATGGATGGGCAGTTTTTGGTTACAGCATAACCAATCCATACTTTGAAATCTTGGCCAGTCGTACCGCCGGTCCAACGAAAATCATATCTGCCGGAGGCACCACAGTGCAGGTGCCCAGCACCTACTATCAAGATGTAGTGCAGATACCTTATGGATATGTGTTTACCAATCCCACAGTGGTTTGTGATTTCTTGCTCAGCTACGGTGCCCTGCTGGAAAGTCAAGGCATAGTTTTCGACGATCGTGAAAATGGCTACGCCCTAAATTGGGATCAAATGGCCCAAGAATTTTTATACTGGACCAATCAGGGCTGGGCAGTAGGCAGTGTGATTAATCTAAATCCCACAGCTACTAGTTTGACCGCTGTCAAGGCGGAAGCTGTGATAGATTCTATAGTGGCGCAAACTCCTGAAAATTTAATCCTTGACCAAAACAGGACAACTATACCCACACGCGATCTAGTGGTAGACCGTTTTGAAAATATTTTCAAAGTCAATAGCCTCAGCGCACAAACCATAAGTTACATAGACCTGCGCTATACCAGCTATGAAAGCATGGTAGTCTTGGACAATGTCAGCATATTCAATGACTTGATCTACGATCCAGCCACTGGTGCAAGACAAAGTCGTGTCAATGTTATAGCCACAGTCAGTGCCGATTGGAACGGACAACTAGATGCACAAGGCTTTATCTACAATAACGATGCCACGGTTCAACAATGGCAACCTTATAAAAAATACACCAAAGGCGAGATTGTTCTTTACAAAAACAGTTACTATTCTGCATTGAACATTGTCCAGCCAGCTGCTGAATTCCGACGCAGTGATTGGACACAAAGTGATTATACCAAGATACAACGTGGCATGTTGCAGAACATAGCCAATCAGGCCGATCAGTTGGCCACAACCTATGCTGTAAACCAGGCCAATTTGGAAATTGAACAAGACTTGTTTGCTTATGGCCTAATAGGATTCAGACCACGTCAATACATGACAGATTTGAATTTAGATGACGTCAGTCAAGTCAATGTTTATCAACAATTCATCAAAGACAAAGGAACCATACAAAGTGTGAGACTGTTGGCCAATGCCGATCTCAACAAGGAAGTCGCACAGTATCAGATATTTGAAAATTGGGCCATACTGCGTGGCCTGTATGGAGCCACAGCCAATCGTAGATTCATTGAGATGCGACTCAATGAAGCCCAGTTGCAATCCAACCCCAGCACTGTACAGATCATTGCTCCGCAACAGACCAGTATAGCCGATCAATCCATACTCTACCAAAATTTATGGCGTGAAAGTTATAATGTCACAAGTCCGGTAATTTTCCCAACGACCACTGTCCAGGTCACTGATACAGCTTTGCCCAGTGCAGGATATGTGAATCTTGATGACGTGGATGTCACGGTGTTCAGCTTAGAGGGTCAGCTGGGTCTGGCTCCAGGTGTGTTGGATACCATTGGTATTGGCACCACGGTCTGGGCAGCCAAGAGCAATCGCTACGACTGGAATGTGTATAGAAGTGACGCAGTGCCTGGGTTCATTGAATCTGCTGTGTCAAATCTCAATGGCACCGCAATCATACAATTCACTCAGGGCATAGAACTAACCGTTGATGACATAGTTGTAATCAGATATTTTGATCCAGCTGTGGATGGTATCTATCGAGTATTATCTGTGCCCAATCCAAGATCCATTGTGATAGCCTTGGATATTGCAGGCTCCATTGCCGGAGTCGGCATAGCATTTAGGTTCCAAACAGTGCGAGTGCCTCAGGCCAGTGATGTGTTAAATTTACCTTATGCCAATGATCTTATTCCTGGTGCCAGGGTCTGGGTAGACAACAATGGTGCTGGACTATGGGAAGTCATTGAAAAAACCAATCCGTTTAAATCGGGACTGATACTCACTCCCGTAGAACCTGTTGAAAGCCAGTCTGATTATGGCACCAGCATTTCGCAGGGTTCGCAAAACATCATGGCCTTGGTAGGGGCTCCAAGTTACAACGGCGGAACCGGTGGCCTGTTTCCTTATCTAAGAGATACTGAAAATCTGTATGCCCAGAGTCCTATCATTTTGTTAGGTGCCACTGGCACACAAGGCTACGGTAATGATCTGCAGATAGGTCATCAAAACTGGGCCATAGCAGGTGCCAGTGCCAGCAACAGCAATCAAGGCTATGCTGTGACCATATTTCGAGATTCAGCCAGTTCTGCGTTTCAACAAACACAACTATTGCGTTCACCTGACGGGGATTTCACAGGTGCCGAATTTGGTTATGCTGTCACCATCAGTGCCGACGAACGTTGGATGTATGTGGCAGCACCTGGAAAAAACAAAGTGTATGCCTATGGGCGAGTAGATCAGCCTACACAGATGGTGGAATTTACAACCACAGGAATTTTTGAAGTTTATAATTTAGCAGGACTAATCGAATTCAACAATTCTGATCAACTGGCTGTGGTGTTGAACAATCAACTGTTGACTCAGGGAGTAGATTATGCTGTGGCAGGCACCACTGTGACGTTGGCTTCTACGCCACCTGCGGACAACAGGTTGATCATTACTAGAAAAATTGAACAAGATTTTACCGGTGATGGCAGCACCACAGTTTATGCTCTGCAAAGCAACCTATACACTGTTACAAATATTTACAGTTTCTCTGTGTATGTCAACGATGTCATACAGAGACCCTTGCTGGACTACACACTTTCTGGATCAGACTTGGTCTTCACAGTTGCACCAGACAGCGGTGACCTAATAAAAATACTAGCAAGAACTTATTGGCAATTTATTGACACTGTCTCAGTTGCAGGATTGGATCCCACAGCTAGATTTGGCAGCCGGATCAAAACCACCACCGATGGCCGCCAGGTCATTATTGGAGCCAGCAACGACAGTGCAGATATAGATCATCCGCGTGCTGGTGCAACATATGTGTTTGATCGCAGTGTGCAACGTTTTATCGTTGACAATACTGCGCAGACAAACTACACATTGCCTGTAGGATTCCAGGAACCCGTGGCAGTTTTATTAAACAATCAATATCTTACCAACAGTGCTCAATACATCAATGGCGAATTTTCTGTTAGCGGTAATCAGGTAATCTTGAATGTGACAACGTCTGTGGGCGATATCCTGGAACTGGAAAGCAATATTTTCACTCAGGTGCAAAAAATCACAGCCAATGCTCCTTTTGACGAATCACAGTTTGGCGCTACCGTTGATGTGTGTCCAAATAACTGTAGCATCTATACCGGTGCTCCTGTGGACGGAACTGTGTTGGTCGGAGCAGGTTCAGTTCAACGCAACGTGAACCAAGCGCGAGTGTACGGTACCATCACTTCTACCACTGTCAATCCTACCTTGACTTTTGGAGACACTATACACATTAACAACATGCCAGTCGCTGTGCCCAATTCTCCCAACAACACTGTAGAGGGCCTGGCGGCTGCCATAGTAGCAGAAGGTATACCCAACGTAACTGCCACGGCCAGTGACGGTCGGTTGACCATCAGTGTGGTCAATGTGGAAGCCGCAGATGAATTCAATCGATTGACTGTATTGCCAGGCACCACCGGCACAGCCTATGCAGATCTAGGCCTGGAACTTTTTGCTTATACACAAACTATAACCAGTCCAAACCCAGTGGCCAATGCCAATTTTGGTGCCGCAGTAAACATAGACTCGTCGGCCTCGACCTTAGTAGTGGGTGCGCCAGGTGGTAATTTATACCAGCCAGAAACTTTTGACAACGGAACCACATACTTTGATGACCGAAGCACTACTTTCTTCAACCCTGTGTTACAGAGTGGTGTGGTTTATACATACGATTACCTGCCAAGCTCAACAGATACTGTGACCAACCCTGGTAAGTTTGTGTTTGGTCAACAAGTGTTTGACACCTTGATTAGACCATTGGATCTTTGGGGCACAGCAGTCAATTATACCAATGGCAAACTATTGATAGGTAGTCCAGGCTATGATCTTGGTGACAGCACCGGTGACTATGGTCGTGTGAGTGAATTCAACAACGCCAATCGTGAACCAGCCTGGAAAGTCCTGCGGCAACAGCGACCAGTGGTAGATGTGCGTTTGTTGAACAGTGTTTACATGTTCAACAAATTAGAAAGCACAGAAACATATTTCTTTGATTTCTTTGATCCTTTGCAAGGCAAGATCTTGGGAGCAGCCAAACAAAATATAGATTTCATTGGAGCCATAGATCCTGCACAATATAACTTTGGCCCGGTCAACAACTATGGCAATTTCTGGGCCGGAGATCGAGTTGGGGAAATTTGGTGGAATACTGATTCAGTGCGATTTATTGACCCCAATCAAGATGACATCGTTTATGCCAGCCGGCGCTGGGGACAGGTGTTCCCTGGAAGTCGTGTTGAGATCTATCAGTGGACGGCCAGCTCAGTGCCACCAGCCAGCTACACTGGTCCTGGTATTCCATTTGACACTGTCAGCTATACCATCAAGACCAATTTGACCAATGTAGGCACCTTTGAAACAGTGTATTATTTCTGGGTAACCGGACTAACAACCATCGACACCAATGCCGGTAAAACACTCAGCACCACGGGCATAGCTCGCTACATTGAAGATCCCAGAAGCAGCGGTATACCATATTTGGCAGCACTGGATGCCAGCACCGTGGCTATCTACAATGGTCTACAATACTTGTCGGCTTTTGACACCATATTGCATATAGATTTTGAACAGGAGTTATCAGATGCAAATGTCCATAGTGAATACCAGCTAATTGCGCAAGACAAACCTGAAAGTTTTTTGTCTGCAAATTTATATAGAAAACTACAGGACAGTTTCTGCGGTTACGATACCAGCGGAGCACAGGTTCCAGATCCGTTCTTGAGTCCGCCCGAACGATATGGCGTGCAATTTGTACCACGCCAAAGCATGTTTGTGAATCGTTTCTTGGCCTTGCAAAATTATCTCACACGTGCAAATGAAATACTAAAATACCTGCCTATAATCGAACTGCGCCGATTCACTTTACTTAATTCTCGTGAACCAGTTCCGGCACCATCTGAGCAAGTGTATAACAAGATAGTCAACAACATTGAAGAACTCGGCTATCAGAATTTATATGCAGTACCATTGGGCTATAATTATTTGGTGTTGAGTGACAGCGCCAACAACGGTGCCTGGACCATATATACCGTTGTGCTTGAATCAGCAGCCATAGATGCTCCGCGAACCACTCAATTATCTAGGGTACAAACCTACGACACCAGAAACTATTGGCAACACATAGATTGGTATCAGCTGGGTTACAATCCCAACACTGTGCCAGTGGCAGAAGTTCCAAACTATGCTAGTCTGGCTTCTTTGACCACAGTAGCAGTAGGCAGCAGTGTCAAAGTCACGGCCAATGCACAGAATAAATTTGAAATATATGTGCGCACGGTCACTGGCTGGGACCGTGTGGCTCTACAGGACGGCACTATAGAATTCAAAGCAGAATTATGGGATTATGCCCTGGGTCGCTTTGGGTTTGATGTGGAAGTGTTTGATGCCACTTACTATGATCAAGAACCAGTAACAGAGACTCGTCGTATTATACAAGCCATCAACCAAGAATTGTTTATAGATGATTTGGCTATCTATCGCAACAGACTTTTGACTTTGATGTTTGAATATATCCTGACTGAAGAATCAGCTCCAGACTGGTTGAACAAGACCAGCCTTATTGATGTGCGGCATGACATACGTGAACTGTTGCCATTCCAAATTTATCGTCAAGACAACCAAACCTTTGTGTTGGATTATTTGCAAGAAGTCAAGCCTTATCATGTGCAAGTCAAACAATTTAACTTGGCCTATAACGGACAAGACATCTATCCAGGTGCTGTCACTGACTTTGACAATCCCAGCTACTATAATACTGCACTGGAAATTCCACAGTATGTAAGCCCTATATTATTGCCCTATACCAAGAGCACAGCCAAGGGTACTGGAACTGCCAGCGACATCGCAGACACACCCGCTGATGCTGAAATTTGGAATATATCACCCTGGAGCGAATGGTTCAACAACTATTTGTTAAGCGTGGAATCAGTACGCATAGTCAACAGTGGCCAAAACTACAGCAGTGAACCCGACGTGACCATAGGCACACCTTGGGAGGCATCAACTCTTTACGCTCAAGGTCAACAAATATTTTACTTTGGCAACTTATACTTGGTAGCACAATCCGGCACGTCTGGCGTTGCTGCACCACGTTTTATATCCGGCAGCCAAGAAAACGGCACAACTGTATTGACCTACGTTGGCAAATCCGCTTCCGGAGTAGCAGTTATCAATTCAGCTGGACGAGTTATTGCAGTAGAAATTATCGAGCCAGGTTCTGGCTACAACAGCACTGTGTCGATAACACTCACTGGAGGAGGAGGCACAGGAGCCAACGCTATTGCCGTTATGGGAAATAACTTGGTACGCAACATGAACATGGTCATCAAGTATGACCGTTATGAATATAAGAGCACAATCACTGACTGGAGTTATTTGGTAGCATCATATCCAGCTGGAACTCAAGTTCGATACACTGATCGAGTATGGCAAGCAACCGCAACAATCTCCAATCCACCGGTGTCAGTAGCAGCCAGTGGCCAGGCCGGGTCATTCACAATGACTGTGCCTTCAAATTTACCACTGGTGAATGGTACCATTGTTGTGGGAGTGGGTATACCTTTGGGCACCTTGGTCACGGAATATAATCCTGCTGGAACATCAGTGACACTGAGTCAAGCTCTATTGGTGTCATTTGGTCCAGCAACTGTTACATTTTATGATTCCTTTATACTTGAAGACTGGACCGAAGTCGAAGCCAGCTCTCTCAGCGGCGTTAACCGCACGCAAGGTTTTTACTTGCCCGGCGCCAACATGCCTGGGCGCAATTTGCCCTTGTTGATCGACGGATTAGATTATCCTGGAGTGCAGGTTTATGGTCTAGGCTTTGAGTTCAATACTGGATACGATGTGGGCAACTATGACATCAATCCCTTTGATAATCTTACAATCAGCCCTGAAGGGTTTCCAACCTATGATCTAGGACTATTAGACGCTTTTTACAGCAGTTCCTACACAGATGAATTCTTGGGTACTAGACCCACGGATATCAATGTTGATGGCGGCGGGTACATAGACGTATTCAGTAGCTATGCGCCCGAAGAACTAGTACCCGGCAGTGAATTTGATACCTTGGATTTCCGTGTTTATACCACTCCTGGCAGCGATTATAATGGTGCAGGACATGGATTCCCGGCTAATTCTATTAGATATGTCTACGATCCAGCCAATCCTGTGCTGAGTTTTGCCAATGTATTACCAAATCCGTTTACAGTGGTGGCATTCAATGCCACCAAAGGCATCTCTATAGAACCCTCCAGCTACGACTGGGTCAACTACACACTCACAGCAGGAGCTACCGAAGACGCTGGCGATGTCTTGGTGATTTATGTGACTGGTGTAGGCGGCGGCAATCAACTGTATCTAAACACTTACCTAGGCAACCTGATTGGCGATACGATCACCGTGCCATTTTCGATCAGTCTGATTTCGGAATTTTTAATCTACAACGGTGAAATCAGACTAGAACCTGATGTAGATTATACCTATGCAGCCAGTGGAACACAGTCAACCACAGTGTCGTTTACAGCCACATACGGATCCACAGATCGCATCAACTTAGCTGTGTTTGGATATGCCAATGTCGGACCAACCCACAGCTGGTGCTTGCCGGTATTCCAACCAAATATCACAGCCGATGGCAGTATCAGTTATCCAGTGACCTATGCCGGTCCTGGCACCAATCAGGTCAATCTTGTCATAACAGTCAATGGGCTACGAAGCAGACCATATTCTGGAGTTCGTGCCACTGGTGATGGTACCACACTCACTTTTGAATTGCCCAACAACAATGGGTACAACCCAGCTGTGATGTCTGATAACGATGTTTTGGTTTATGTTGACAACGTCAAACTGGTGTTGGGAGATCAGTTTGTGGTTGATCCTTGGGATGGCAGTAGCCTGTATCGCACCATCACATTCACAACAGCGCCGGAACCCGGAGCTCAGATCTTGTTGAGTGTGTCCACCAATGCAGATTATAGGATCACAGGACCCGGAGCAGACACCATTACTTTTGAAGCCGGATATGTTCCTAATCCCGGAGACATAATAACTCTAACAACCTGGAATGATACTTCAGAACAAGGGCTTGTTACACAAGTTTTTGTCGGTCCTAGCATCAACAACAACAATACCTTTGACCTTGGACGCCTTATAGCCAATCCAGAAAGGTTGCTGGTTAGCTTAGATGGATCATGGTTATTCAATGGCATTGATTTTACCACCCAGGGTTCTGAAATAACCCTATCTGGTCCAACCATTGGTGCCAGTGCAGTGCTGGCAGTGACCAGCTTTACCAACAGTGTAGTGCCACCTCCAATCGCATTCCGCATATTCCAAGATATGCGTGGAGTACAGGCCACCTATCGCATAACTCCATCAACTACCACTATATTGGCACAACCTCTCAGCGCCACCGACAACGTCATATACGTAGATGATGCCAGTGTCTTGCCTGAACCAGGCCTGGCAGCACAGTTCAATATTAACTTTGTTTACAACTCTGGTGATGTGGTCATTTACAATGGAGGCTTTTATGTGGCCTTGTCCATGACTGTGGGAAATCTGCCCACTAACCCAACTTACTGGTCTGTGACTTCAGGAGCCTTTGCTGCCAATACCTGGGGAGTGGTTATGATAGATGGTGAACGTATCTTGTATCGTGACAGAGACACTGTCAACAACACGATTAGCAGTCTGTTGCGTGGAACAGCTGGCACAGCTATTACCAGCCATGAGCTAGATGCCTTGGTCTATGACATGGGCCGTGGAAATCTCATGCCAGCGTCTTGCCAAAATTACATCGTATCAAACATCACAAATCCATTGGTACCCGGCGAGAATCAAGGTGATGGCATTACAACAACTTTTGTAGCCCAAGACATTGATATCAGTCAAGAAGACAGCACTGTGCGTGACGAAAGTGTAGAAGTGTATGTGGGCGGCGAACGTGTGCAAACTGGTTACACAATAACAAACCCAAGTCCTGTGACTGTGGTGTTTGATACAGCCCCACCGCAAGGAGTAGAAGTTCTTATCTTGGTGCGCAGAGCCCATACTTGGTATAACTTGGCTACCCCTGATCGGCCACTGAGCGAAACGGATACTCAGTGTGCAAGGTTTTTACGGGGTCAATAAGCTAGGTAAATAATCTATGATGCAGACAAACACCCAACCAAAAACGCCGGAACCCAAGCCAGGATCAAAACGGCCCAACGAAACCGGTAGTATCAGCGTGGAAGGGTTTGTCAAGATATTTGATCCAAAAACACGAGAGATATTTGTGGAGAAACGAGCATGATTCAACCCGGTTTGTGTAAAATCGAAGGCTTTGTCAAGATAACCGATCCCAACACGGGCACAGTGCTGGTTGACAAAAAGAACGCCATACACTATGAAAACATCAGCATAGCCATGGCGCAGACCTTGAGCAATCGCACATCAGCACAAGGCGGTGGCTGGATCTATGAAATGGCATTTGGCAATGGCGGAAGTTCAGTGGATCCTACTGGAATCATCACTTATCTACCACCCAACGTCACAGGCCAAAACGCTGACTTATACAATGAAACTTATGCCAAGGTAGTAGATGACAACAGTGCCGCCAATCAGGATCCGGTCAACAACTACATGACAGTGATCCACACCGCTGGGAAAGTTTACACAGATATACTAGTGACCTGTTTGTTGGACTACGGTGAGCCCCCAGGACAACAGGCCTTTGACAACAGCACCAATTTCAATGGTGAATATGTGTTTGATGAACTAGGGCTAAAATGCTGGAACGGCAGCGCCACCGATCTGCGCTTGATCACGCATGTGATTTTCCACCCTGTGCAGAAAAGTCTGAATCGCCAGATACAGATTGATTACACCCTGCGCATCCAAACATTGACCAATTTAAGTGCTGCATAAATATGACTATATTAAGGTTGTATAAATAACAATAGGACGGAGTAAAACAAATGGCATATGTAATTAACTTAACCGATGGTGCTGTATTAACTACCATTGCAGACGGTACTCTTAATACTACCGCTAGTAGCATGGCCTTGCCAGGCAAAAATTATGCTGGTTATGGTATCTATTTGGACGAAAACTTTGTTCACTTGTTAGAAAATAGTTCTAATACCACAGCCCCCAGCACTCCGCTGGTTGGACAACTTTGGTGGGACAGTGGCAATGCCGTAATGAATGTATGGAATGGTACGGTTTGGAAAACCATCAGTTCGGCCACGGCCAGTGGCACAGCACCCACAAGCAATGTGGTTGGTGATCTATGGTACGACACCACAAATGAACAACTCAAAGTCTATACCGGAACCGATTGGTTATTGGTAGGACCTGCGTTCAGCGCCGGCCAAGGAACCACAGGTGCTATTCCTGTGACTATCAAAGACAACACCAACACTGACCGCACCATCCTGGAACTTTGGTCGGGCGGTACATTGATGGGCATCTTGAGCCAATACACCACAACATTTACTCCTCAGACACCTATCACAGGATTTGCCACCATCAAACCTGGTTTATCACTCAGCACAGCCAGTGCATCCTATGTGTTCCAGGGCTCAATCACCAATGCTGCCACGCTTGGTGTACTTGAATTGGGATATCTCAGTTTCATGCGAGCCGATGCGGCTGCTACCACCACAGGCAAATTGACCACTACCAGTGACTCAGGCCTAGCAGTAGGAGCCGATGGCGACTTTGCTGTCACAGTAGCAGGATCTGATGTAACACTCAGTAATACCCAAACCAACGGTGACCTCTTGTTCCGCGCCAATGTGGCAGGAACACCTACCACAGTGATGACCATCAATGGCGCCGACGGCACTATCTCGGGCAACCAGATCAACGCCAACTATGCCGACGTAGCAGAACGCTTTGAAGCAGATTCGGCCTATGCTCCTGGTACCGTGGTTGAACTGGGCGGATCAGCAGAAATCACACAAGTCACAAGCGATCTTAGCGAAAATGTGTTTGGTGTAATAAGTACACGAGCAGCATATTTGATGAACAGCCAAGCAGGCTCAAATGAAACACACCCTCCAGTTGCAATGACTGGGCGAGTTCCTGTAAAAGTAGTCGGTCAAGTGCTCAAAGGAGACAGATTAGTCAGTGCCGGCAACGGGCAGGCCCGGGCAGCACGAACTGGCGAGGCCACAGCGTTCAACGTGATAGGCCGCGCCCTGCGTGACAAATTGGATCACAGTGAAGGCACTGTTGAGGCCATAGTAACAATTAAATAGATAAAGGTTAAAATAACCCAGCGATTACAAAATAATTGCGTTGAAATTGATCAACTAATACAAAGGGAAAAAAAGTAAAATGACATATTCAGTTGGCGGACTAATACAAGCAACAGACTACAATGGTTTTGTAAGCACTACCTCAAACGCAAACATCAATGCAACTTGGAACAGCACTTACGGCCAAACTGCCTTGAGCACGGTCAGCGCTGGCGGAACAGTCACTGCCACACAATGGGCCACATTGAATTCGACCATTTCTACCATGGCCAGCCATCAGAATACTACGATTACTAGTAGGACCAGCCCAAGTGCTGGTAATACCATCACCATATTGAACAATGTCAACACCGACATTGGCAGTTGTTATACCCGACGCTTTTTTGCAGCAGGCAGTGGAGCACAATTCACAGGATGGACCGGAACTGCTAGCCAGACCAGCAAGGTTGGAGATACCAACACCAACTGGACCATAACCTTCACAGACACAATTACTTTTGCCAATGCCACGGCCTGCACCAACTTCTTTGGCGCCGGCGGCTTGATCAAGACCGAATTCAGCAAGACCAGCACCGGCAATGATGCCGACGCAGAATGGAACAATCTAGTCAACACCGTTTGTGGCGATGTGTATTTTTCTTCAGATGCGTCCAGCAAGACCATAGCAGGAACGTCATACACAGGAACCACGGTCATTGGTGGCACAGGAACACCATCCACTTTGGCCACTGGCACAGGATTCAATCAACTGTCTACCGGCGTGCCAGTCACAATCTACAAACAATTTGACACAGCCTATACCTATACCACCAACTATGTTGAAGTCATTGTTAACAAAACCTCGGCCACAGTATTGACCTTTACCACAAACTGGTTCTCGGCAGCACGGAGCACATCTGGAAGTAGCCGAAGCATATCAGGCGGAACTGCTACGACAGGTATCACTTTTGGAACAGCTCCGACTACGGTTGTGACCTATTTCCCACCATCTACATCTTTCTTGACCAACACCTGGGGTGCACCCACAGTGGCCAGCACAGTTAGTGCAACACCTTACAGTTAGAGCAACTTAATTTGCTCAAAAAGGGGCTTCGGCCCCTTTACCTTACGTAGTTTTTGCTGTATAATATCTACATGGATACCAACGAACTCATCTCCCACAGCCGTGCCCGTTTTGATCATCACCAAGCCCGCCAGGTACTGAAAGAAAAATATCAAGCCAAATTTGTTTTTGCCCATGCTGGCGGTATGTGGCAGGCTGGTCCAGAATTATTGACCTTGTTGAAATGTTGTACAGGCCCTGTGGTTATTTTGGACCTGTATGAAACACCTGTGCAAGTCAATGCTGAAGAATTTTATGAACAAGTGCTACAACGCTGGCAAGAACAACTCAATGCCTGGTTGGTAGAATATCAGGAAATGAACAAAAATAGATGACTCGTGGAGTTTTAATATTTGCTTTCAACAACGAGCATGTGGACTATTTGAGCATGGCCGCTTGGTCGGCCCAGCGCATACATCGACATCTTGATTTGCCTGTGTGTGTGGTAACCAACAGGACCGATGCATCTGACAATCCAAATTTTGATCGGGTGGTGCTGGTAGATCTGCCCAGCTCAAGCCGTCCACGCTATTTCAAAGACTACAAAAAAGTAGCAGTGTGGCACAACACCAATCGAGCCAATGCTTATGAATTGTCGCCCTGGGACCATACCTTGGTCTTGGATGCGGACTATGTGGTTGCCTCTGATCAATTGGCCTGTTTGTTCGGTGCCAACCAAGATTTTTTGGCCCATCGGTGGGCCCACGATGTGTCCGGCCAAGGGGCATTCTATGACAACAACTGGTTTGGCATGTATCGCATGCCCATGAGCTGGGCCACGGTCATGTGTTTCCAACGCAGTAAAAAAGCCCAATTCATATTTGATACCATGCAGATGATACGTGACAACTGGGATCACTATCGACATCTTTATCACATTGGAGAAAACAGTTATCGCAACGATTACTCAATGAGTATAGCCCAAAATCTAGTGGATGGACACACGCTGTCATCGCCACACATACCCTGGAGTCTGGTCACAGTTACTCCGGAAACCAAACTGGAACAGATTGATCAAGATACATACAAAATCACTTATGAAACTGCAGAATCAAAAAACAAATGGATGTATTTAAAACAAGATTTCCATGCCATGGGCAAACAGGCCTTGGAGACCATAATTGCCGGTAACAGCTGAACGCGGCTATGTCATACCGGCCATAAATTCAGGGCAGGTCGATTTTGTGGCCTGTGCCGAACAGTTGGCTGATAGCCTGCGTCAATATCACCCCGACGCCAACATAACCATACTCACAAAAGAAATGTTACCACACGGTGATCAGGGTGGATGGGCCAACGATTGGCAGTGTTTTGAAGCCAGCCCTTACCGGCAAACCATCAAACTGGAAGCCGACATGTTGGTAACCAGTCCTGTTGATCATTGGTGGACCTTGTTTGAACGCCGCGATGTCGTTATCAGCCAAGGTTGCAGAAATTTTTACAACCAACCCGCCACATCAAGAAAATACCGACAGTTGTTTGACAACAATCAACTGCCCGACGTTTACAATGCCATAACCTACTGGCGTCTCAGTGCCACGGCACAAGAATTTTTTTCGCGGGTGCGGGAAATATTTGAAAACTGGGACCAATTCAAATGTCTTTTAAAATTCCCCGATGAAACGCCCAGCACTGACGTGGTCTATGCCATGGTAGCAGTAATCATGGGACCAGAACGAGTGACCCTGCCAGTGGGCCTAGGACCATCAGTTACACACATGAAACAGTCAATCATTCCCACGCAAACATCTGACTGGACCAAAGAACTGGTCTGGGAAAACACAGATCCTGGCTTGCGTGTGCAGACTGTGGCACAGTCGGGTTTTTTTCACTATCACATCAAGGATTGGAGAGCAACATGAGTGATGATTCTCAACGTATCAAACACAGTAGACGCATCAGTAGAACACGAGATGCAGAATTACGACAAGTCAGAATAGCCCGAGCTCATGGTATTACTTTAAAAGAATATCATAGATATGCCAAACATCATGCCATGAATTGTGGCCGTCCAAATTGTTTGCTTTGCACAAACCCCCGACGCACCTGGAAAGAAAAAACCATACAGGAAAAAAGTTTTGAGGGGCAGATACGTGCTGATCAAAGAAAACCCAATGACCATGATGACTGAACAAGAGTTTTTAGAGATATGGTTAAATCAACGCACGGATCAGGTTGACATCGAATATCGGCTCTATTATGATGCTCAAGGGTGGCCCTTATTTTACAGTACCGAACAGGTAGAAGGTAATTATGTTGTTATTGACCGACAAACATACCTAGAAAGTCCCAAACACATACGAATTGTCGAAGGCAAAATCAAACGCATCAAAGTTTTGTATGGAAAAAAACTAGTGCCAGCCGAGCAAGGTCAAGCCTGTGATCCAAAAGATGTGTGTGTGATTGTTGCAGATCAGTTGCCCAGTAAAAAATGGGCCATAAAACATGAGGAACCCGAGGAAGATGAAGCAAGTTGACATAGCAGATTTAGATTGCATTTATTTGACCTATGATGAGCCACAGAAAGAGGAATTCTGGGTGCGACTCAAGAACATGATTCCCTGGGCCCGTCGGGTGGATGGTGTCAAGGGATCGGATGCTGCTCACAAAGCCGCCGGTGAGGCCAGCGACACAGAACGTTTCATATTAATTGATGGTGACAACATACCCGATGAAAGGTTTTTTAACTTAACCCTACAATTACCTGACGGTGAATGGGAAACCGCTGTGTTCCGTTGGCGAGCAAGAAATCACGTCAATGGACTCATGTATGGCAATGGCGGAATCAGTTCATGGACACGTACCCATGTACGCAACATGCGCACACATGAGGCTACAGAAGGAACTACCGAAACCGAGGTGGAATTCTGTTTTCATCCATTATATTGGCCCATGTACGACTGTTATTCAACCACTTACCCCAATGGCAGTGCCTTTCATGCCTGGCGTGCCGGATTTAGAGAAGGCGTAAAGATGTGCTTGAATTATGGAGCCAGACCTACGGTGTCTGCTTTTCGCGAACGAGTGCATCAACGCAATTTAGATCACTTGACCATATGGCACAATGTGGGTAGAGATGCAGAGCATGGTATCTGGGCCATAGCCGGGGCCAGGATGGGTACTTACATGACCATGATAACTCCACAGTGGGATCATCGAGTGGTGCAGGATTTTGCAGAATTACAAAAACTTTGGGACACTGTAAAAGATCATGATCCTGAAACTGTAGCAGGTCGTGTGGCCGAAGATCTTGTCACACAATTGGATTTACCAATCACCATGATGGATGAACAGGCCAGTGCTTTTTTCAAACAACATTATAGATCAAATTGGCACAATCGCGGTGTAATGATACGAGAGATTGATGTAATACGACAGCAAGAAGGTTGGTAGTATGGCATGGACCTGTGCGGCTTTTGATCATGGTGTTACTGTTTTTCCTAACGGAAAAATAGGACCATGCTGTCAAATTGATGCAGGATATTTGAAGCCTATTACTGAATTATCCAATACTAACAGATTTGCAGATTTGAAAAACGTAGAGATTTCTCCTACACACCCATGTAACAAGTGTATGGTCAATGAGCATAATGGATTAAACAGTTATCGCATGATGTTTGATCAATTAAAAACATCGGCTGTTGGTTTACAATTTGTGGATATCAGAAATACCAATCTATGTAATTTAAAATGTAGATACTGTGGCCCGCATTTTAGTAATCAATGGGCCGAGGAACTTGGTAGACTGCCAGTGATAGAACATCAATCTTTGGAAAACTACACCGATATACTAATTACAGACTCGTTACAATGGATGTATTTTACTGGGGGTGAGCCACTGATTAGCGCAGACCATTGGACTTTGCTTGAAAAACTAATTGATACTGGCCGGTCTTCTGATATATCTTTAATGTATAATACCAATTTAACTACAATAAAATACAAAGATAAAAATATTATTGACATATGGACAAAGTTTAAAAAAGTTGATATACAGTGTAGTATTGACGCTGTTGGCAAGCCATTAGAATATATTAGATCTGGAACTAGCTGGGATAAAATAAAATCAAATCTTGCTCAGCTATTAGAAATCTTTCAAGATTCAAATATCAATATTACTCTGTCTCCGGTATTGAGTATTTTAAATATTTGGTTTATCGATGAATTATATGAGTATGCTTGGTCTAACAATATCATGGTTCAGCCAATTATATTGACCGGTCCAGATTATCTGGCATTAGATGTAATTCCTGACAAGCTAAAATCCTTGGCACTAGACAAAATTAACAATATCGAATCTAGATATGATGTTGACCTAGACTTACTGTTGCATGTTAAAAATTTAATCAATAGCAATATTAATCAATATTTAATTCAACAAACTATATCACATATACTATTATTAGATAACCTACGAGGTGCAAAGGTATTTGATCTATTGCCTTTTAAATCATTTGCAGTAGATAACATTTTACGAAATCACGAATATGAATAACAAAGGCGACGAAATATCACAAGAATTTAAATCAAAATTCTTAGGTGATGCAGAGTTTATGAAGGACAATCTTGGTCCTGCACTCTGCTTGGCTAAATGGAAACAAGTAAGTCTACACTTACCTACAGGACTCAATAATTCCTGCTACCATCCACCCTTGCATGAAATACCAGCTGAGCTGTTGGCCAACAACCCATCGGCATTACACAACACACCACACAAAAAAGCACAACGCAAGATCATGCTACGGCAAGAACGCCCTGGTGAGTGCAGTTATTGTTGGACCATGGAAGATAATGGCAAGCTTAGTGATCGTCATTATCGTTCTGGTGAATCATGGGCCGCCAAAGACTTTGATATTGTAGTAAATTCAACAGGAGATGAAGATGTCTTACCTAGTTATGTTGAAGTTAATTTTAATCATGCTTGTAATTTGGCATGTAGCTACTGTAGTCCTCAGTTTAGTTCAACTTGGCAACAAGAAATGGATCAGTATGGCGCTTACCCTACTAGCAATAGACACAACGATCCTAGTTATTTTACTGGGCGCAATCGTCCTATACCCGTTCGCGAGCATAACCCATATGTAGAAGCGTTCTGGCAATGGTGGCCAACGCTATATCCAGAGCTAGAACATTTTCGCATGACTGGTGGTGAACCACTACTGGACAAAAATACCTATCGTGTGTTTGATTATGTGTTGGCCAATCCCAAGCCCAACTTACACTTAAATGTAACATCAAACTTCAGTGTAGATGAAAAAAGCTGGCAACGGTATTTAGAATATGTCAAACAGTTGTGTGAAGGCGAACAGATCGAACATTTTATGCAATATGTCAGTTTAGATAGTTTTGGAACTCAAGCTGAATACATACGTCATGGATTGAATTTTGATCTACTCTGGGATCGCGTAAATCAGTTTTTGACAGATATACCAGGTCGTAACAGCATTACATTTATTGTGACCATGAACAATTTGAGTGTGACTGGCCTGGGCAAATTGTTGTCAGCCATACTAGGCTTGAGAAAAATCTATAGTAAAACATATCAACGCATATGGTTTGACACTCCTGTATTACGACAACCTGCCTGGCAGAGTCTTCAACTGTTGCCCGAGAGTTACGTTGACCAGTTAGAAACTGTGTGGGCCTACATGTTGAAAAATATCGAGACTGAAACTACTAGATTTCAAGGATTCAAAGACTACGAAATAGCTCGTTTAGATAGAGACATAGCCTGGATGCGCGATGGGCAGAAGTTAGATCATGTATACATCAACAAAAACAAAGCAGACTTTTATAAATTTTTTGCCGAACACGACCGTAGGCGCGGAACTGATTTCTTAAAAACCTTTCCAGAAATGAAGACCTGGTGGTCGGAATGTGAGTATTATGCTCGGCAATCGTAAATTAGTATTAGATACACATAGCGAAGTTTATAGAGAACTGTTGCCCTGGGCCGACGATGAGTTCTGGGATCTAAAACAACACACAATCGTGCCGGGTGCCGTATATGTCATGTGTCGAGAGCAAGTCAATATAAACAATCAAGAAATACAAAAGCTGGCACAGGATGGAACAGTGACCGTCGTGATAGACAACGCTGCCGAAGGAAGTGAAACCTTGGTCACATGGTGTTTCATTAAAGGACTAGTTCCATTGATTGAACAAGGCAAGCTCCTATTAATAGGTGGTGGCGACATGGATCCTACCAAGTGGCCTTACATGAGCTATGAATATTTCCTGCCAAAGATCTTTGATTTCGATGAAAATGTCGAGGCCGGTACCAGACTAGATGAATATTTTGCTCAAACCGACAAACCTTATAAATTTTTGTTTTTGAATGGCCGTCTGCGAGCACACAGGAAATATCTACTGGAAAGATTCCGGATCACTGGTGTTTTAGAACACAGCCTGTGGACCAATCTTGATTCCGACCTTGCATTGATTAAGAGTGTGCCGCAAGAGCGTTGGCAAAATTTCAACAATCTCAAATCTGTAAAATTAGAATATTTTCACAATGGCATTGACATGATAGACTCACCTACATCATTAAAACTGCTACCTGCCCAATATGAGGCACCTAGATTCAGGAACAATCTTGACAAAATCCCCAGTGGCGGAAACGTAAAACGTAATTTGTTTGATAATACCTGGGGCGACGCTACGGTGGATGGCACAGCCTACAGAGATACCTATTTTAGCTTAGTCACTGAAACTGTGTTCAATTATCCTTACAGCTTCAGGACAGAAAAAATCTGGAAACCCATAGCTATAGGACATCCTTGGATAGCAGTGGCCAACGCAGGTTTCTATAAAGATATCCGACGCATGGGATTCAAAACTTTTGACCATATCATTGATGAATCTTTTGATTCTATAACAGACAATCAAACACGTATTGAAAAAATAGCCCAGGTTGTGGAAGACTTGTGCCAACAAGATCTTGCAAGTTTCTATCAAGAATGTTACAATGTATGTAAATACAATCAACAGCTTTACATAGAATATCGACATCGTGTTCCTCAAGAACTCCCTCAGCAGTTTAGGCGTTTTATAGAAAAATATCAATGACGGATTTAAAATTTCGTAGGCAACATCTTGACACCAAAAGTGCCAGTTTTTGTGGCGCCAAATGGTACAATGCCACCATATGGCTGGGATCAGGCCAGACCACCAGCTGTCATCATCCTCCGGCCCATGCCATAGATACCCAATCACTTAAAACCAATCCCAAGGCCATACACAACACCCCACAAAAGAAATTAGATCGTGCCATGATGCAGGCTGGATCTCGCCCACCTGGCTGTGAATACTGCTGGAAGATCGAAGACATGGGAGTAGATGCTATTAGCGATCGTGTGTATAAAAGCAAAATATATCCCTTGGCGGCGTTGGATGAAGCATTTAATACTGATCCCCAGGCTGACGTAAATCTACGCACTCTTGAAATTGCTTTTGATCGCACATGTCAGTTTGCCTGTAGCTATTGTAATCCTGCATTCTCCAGCACCTGGGCAAAGGACATTAAAAACAATGGTTCCTACAATAATTTGATTTCAGATGGCCGTAATCATTTTACACATGAACATGCCAGTGCTCAGTTATACCGATTTGGTGAACACAATCCCTATGTTGATGCATTTTTTGCATGGTGGGAAACCGATCTCCACCAAACGCTTCAAGAACTCAGGATCACTGGTGGTGAGCCTACCATGAGCGGCGAACTGTGGCGGTTGATTGATTGGTTCAAGTCCAACAAGGGCAAGAGTCAAACAAGATTGGCCATTAACTCAAACCTGGGCATGGATCGCTTGCGACTATTAGAATTTATAGAGAAGACTCAAGATATTCCACATCTAGAAATTTATACCAGCAACGAAGCGGTTGATGCTCAGGCCGAATACATCAGAGACGGTCTTGATTATGATCTATGGATGCATAATCTTCAGGAACTACTGGAACGTGATCACATACGTGCCGTGCATGTTATGTGTACCATCAATGCACTTTGTTTAGATAGTCTGGATACATTTTTGGATCAGTTGATTTGGTTAAAGAAAGTATATGGTCGCGAGCGTGTTAATTTTACACTTAATATCTTGCGGTTCCCCAGTTTCCAGAGTCCCTTGGTCCTGCCTGAATATCTGTTGGTATATTATAGAAATCGCCTGATTCTATGGCAGGAACGTCACCGAGAACAGGAATACATGCACGAGCATGAAATCAACCACATGTCCAGATTGATTGATTATTTGGATCGCGTAAAAACTCCGCACAGTGACACTTTTGAAACTCCCAAGCTTCACAACGATTTTCGACAATTTTACACTCAGTATGATCAAAGACGAAGCAAAGATTTTGCAAAAACATTTCCTACACTTGTAACTTGGTATAATACACTATGACAATATTAGCATTTGGATGTTCGGTTGCACATGGCACAGAAATAGCAGCCTTGGGTAATTCTCAAAAAAATATACCTTTTAGTTATCCAGCACTAGTGGCCAAATACCTTGGTGTCGAGTGTGTTAATCTATCATTTTGTGGCAACAGCAACGAAAACATTTTTCATACAGCATTAGAAACTATACCTAATTACCATGACAGAATTACTGCGGTCATGGTGGGATGGACCAGTGTCGAACGAGAAGTATGGCAATCATCTGGACGGACCTGGCAATTTATACCATCGTGGTCGGCAACCACTACTAATATATGGAAAACATTTAGACAACATACACCCCGCACGGATTCTACGCCACAACTGTGTGCGGACTTGGCAGAATATATGCCTGTGTTAGATAGCATATACAAAATGCTTATCAAATATAAATTTGATACAGAAATTTACACTAAAAAAAGAAACAACTATATTTCTGCACTACGATCCTACTGCGTAACAAACAATATTAAATTGATAGAAACTTGTTGGTCTGATAAAATCACTGGAGTCGATGTAAACTTGGGATTGATCGGAGATTGGTATCCAGCCATGTTACGACATCCCAATGCTGATGAGCAAAAATTATTTGCTGAACAAATAATCAAACATTACAAATTATAATGTCATACAAATATAATTCAGCTGATTTAATCAGGCCTGTAGACCTTACAACGCGAGAAGAATTTTTATTACAGGACAGTAAAACTTTTTGTATCTATCCTTGGATACATCTGCATGCTTATCCTACCGGCGAAACTTATCCATGCTGTCATGCTGAAATGGCACACCCTGTGGGTAACTGTCGCACAAACACCCTAAAAGAAATCTGGCACAACGATAAAATGCAACAGTTACGAGATGACATGTTGAATGAACGTACCAACCCTGCATGTAATCGTTGTTATGAACAGGAGGCCTCGGGATTCTTCAGTGGACGACGCAGTGCCAATAAACACCATGGACATCACATTAAAAAGCTACAGGATAATCCTTTTGAAATGACTTACTGGGATATTAGATTCAGTAACTTGTGCAATCTAAGTTGTCGTAGTTGTGGACATATATTCAGTAGCAGTTGGTATCAAGATCAAGCCAAGCTAGCCGGCGGTGACTGGGCAAACAAAAATACTACCTTAAACTATGCTGGCCGTACCGTGACAGACATGTGGGAGCAATTGATTCCTCACCTGGACTACGTGGAGCAAATTTATTTCGCCGGCGGCGAACCACTCATGATGGTTGAACACTACAATATTTTAGACGAGTTAGAGCGTCGTGGCAGATTTGATGTTAGATTGATTTACAACACCAATTTTACACAGGTCAAGCTCAAAGATCGCACAGTGTTTGATTACTGGAAAAAATTTAGAAATGTTGCGGTAGGTGCCAGTCTCGACGCCATGGGTTCACGTGCAGAATACATACGTAATGGCACCAATTGGGCCACAGTAGAACACAATCGACAACAGATGTTAAAAATTTGCCCCGATGTTGATTTTTATATCAGTCCTACACTAAGTATTCTCAATGCCTTGCACCTACCAGACTTTCATCGAGCCTGGGTTGATCAGGGTCTAATACAAGCACAAGATCTTAATGTAAACATTCTACAAGATCCTGCGTTCTATAGAATAGATGTTGCTCCTGACAAATACAAACAGCTTCTTCGCCTTAAATTTGAAGAACATTTGGCCTGGTTGCGTCCTCAAGATTCGTTGGCTCGTGCCACTGTGGGTTTTGAAAGTGCTGTAAATTTTATGATGTCCACAGATAACACCCATTTGCTTCCTCAATTTTGGTCTCGTACTAGACAACTTGACACAATCAGACAACAAAAGATATTAGACGTGATACCAGAACTACAGGCACTGTTATGAACATACCGCACGATAAATTCTGTGTTTTACCTTGGGTAAGTTTAGAGACCAGTCCTATTGGCACGGTAAGACCTTGTTGCTTGGCCGATGACGAAATTGTAAATGACCTAGGAGAAAAATTTAATTTAGCAACTGCAAGTTTTTTGGAAATTCAAAACAGTAATCACATGTTGAAGTTGAGAGAGGAATTTCTAAATGGTAACCAGCCAAAAACCTGTAGAAAATGTTGGAGAGAAGAACGTGCCGGCAGAACCAGCAAACGCATCCATACCCTAGACAGACTCAAACACATTGTTGGTGATCAAGAGTGGACTCAACAGGCTCGACCTTTGTTGTTTTTGGACTTGAAGTTGGGAAACATATGCAATCTTAAATGCCGCATTTGTGGATCATGGAGCAGCAGCACTTTTGCCACCGAAGAATTAACCAATTTACCTGCAGACGAAGATCGCAAAACCAGCCATCATTACCAGATGTTACGCCAGGGCGCATGGCCCAAAGAAAATCCAACATTCTGGTCCGAAATAGATCAGGTCATAGATCAAATACGATACATTGAATTCACTGGTGGTGAACCATTCATGATCCAAGAACATTTTGACATGTTGCAAGGAATCGTTGATCGTGGCATCGCCAGCAGTGTAGAAATACACTACAACACCAACGGGACTCATTGGCCAGAGAAGGCCGAAACGATTTGGAAACATTTTAAAACAGTAGAAATAGCATTCAGCATTGATGATGTCAAAGAAAGATTTGAATATCAACGGTCAAATGCAGATTGGTCTGAGGTTTGTAATAATATAGAACGATTCCGACAACTCAGAGCCCAATATGCAAATATCCAACTACAAGTATGCACCACCGTCAACGTGTTCAATGTGTATTACCTGCAACACGTGGCTGAATGGATTAGACAACAAAATTTTGATTTTGTATACTGGAACATGATGCATGATGCCTATTATTTTAGTATAGCTACTCTTCCAGAATCGGCCAAAAAAGCTATCACGCAAAAACTTTGCTCGGCTCAAGTGGATCCAGCAACCAGAAAAGAATTTGATCAAATTGCAGATTTTATGAATAACGGAACCAGCCTAGATGGTTTTATTCTGCGCATGAGAGTGGCAGATTTGGATCGTAAACGCAATCAAAATCTAGCAGTGGTAGAACCAGAATTTGCACAACTGATTGATTATGCCGGCCCCACCTGAACGACCAGATACCCTGTGCATGGCACCTTGGACACATACCTATCTCAGCCCACAAACTGAACGGCGAATGTGTTGTGCCAGCCGTGAACCTGCTCAAAACTTTGAGCAATACATAGACACTGCCACTGGTTCTGGGCAATACAAACCTGTGAGCCTGGATGAACACTGGAATAGTCCTCACATGCGAAGCGTGCGACTGCGTATGATGAAAGGCGAAATCTTGCCAGAATGTGAAGTCTGCAACAACAAACTATTGAACACCGACGTATATAGAGACTATTTCAATAGATTGTTTGCCCACAAGTACGAAGAATGTGTAAGAGCCACAGACCGCTATGGATTTACCAAGGTACGCCCTGTGAGTTGGGATTATAGATTCAGCAATCTTTGTAACTTCAAATGTCGTATGTGTGGAGACATGCTCAGCAGTAGTTGGGAAACGGAACAACGGCAACACAACATGATCGACTGGTCAAATTCCAAGAACACCTGGATGCTTCCGGAAGTACGTGAACAGATTTCGGCCTATCAAGACAGCCAGATTGAAGCTGAATTTGCCTTGGCTGTGGAACAACATCGTGTGGAAGAAGTTTATTGGGTAGGCGGCGAACCTCTAATGTACGAACAACATTGGCGCTACATGAAACGTATCATTGAGTTGGGTGATGGGCCACGTGTGTATGCCCGATATAACACCAATCTTAGCCGAATCGAGTACAAAGGAATAAATCTCTACAAGGACATTTTGGCACACATGCGTGACTGGCAGATTTGTGCCAGCCTAGACGGCACTGGTGCTGTAGGAGAATACATAAGAACTGGTTTAAACTATAACTCTTGGTTGATAAATTTTCAACAGGGCGTGGATATTGCCCGCCATCGTCGTCAGATGCGTATCGATTTTACTTTGACCTTGCCCGGGCTATTTGAAGTTGAATCGATACAAAAACTGGCCAGCGAGTTGGGCGTAGACATCTTGGCCAAGGTTGTGTTCAGTTTTGGCCCAGACATCATAATGAGTCCCCTGGCCTTGCCCAGAGAATTATTAAACAAAACTGTAGATCTTATAATTTCCAATTTACCAGCGGGTGCCTTACAAGACGTTCTATTGCAATTGAAATCTCGCCCAACTTTTGCCGAACAATGGCCAGAAACTTATCAGGAAGGTCTTGCAAAAGGCAAACAACGTATGTTAAAATTAGAAAACATCCGAGGTGACACATTTACCATGGATCAAATACTCAAAAAAGACCCGGACATATATGATTGGTACCAGAAAATATCTACTTGATGTAGTGGAAATAGATCTAGGCACGCCAGATGATACCTTGCGTGTATATGCCAACATCTACGATAACAGTCTCAGTCGCAAATGGTTGACGTCCTTGAACAACCTGTTGGCCAACCAATATCATCTAGAAAAAAATTACTGTTTTTTTGGATTTCCAGATGGTCCGAGGAATGGAAACTATTTGCTTGATCAAATAAATCGTAGTATACAGGCTATCAATGACAGCAATCTAGGATATCGTATCAATGATCATTTTGACATGAGCAATAGTGTAAACGATAGCGGAGGTATCAATCATGCTCATTTCAATCAGTTGCACAGATACTTTGAAGACCTACAAGGCGGCAGCGGCCATATCAGTGATTACTACTGGCGGGCAGATAATGTCACACGATGGCATATCCGCCAATTGAATCTCTTGTGCCATGAATTCGAAAGCTGGCAACTGAGCTGGAGGAAAAAATACACCGCCCCTGAATGGCAACGTCCAAGCCAACTCATGTGTTGGCTAAGGGCCCCAAGATTTGTTTTGGACGAGGAAGACTATGAGCTGTTCGGCATAGAAACTATCAATCGCAGTTTAGGCGGAGTTTATATAGGTGTGAACAAAGCAGTGGGCAAACACCATTGGGAAGTATTCCAGGACGAAGGACGTGAGTCAAGACTTGGTGAACTAACTACAACCAGTCTCAAAGCACAGACCGAAGCCGCTGGTGATTTCGACATTGAATGGGGCAACAATCCAGGAGAATTTCATTGGCAAAAAATAAGATTAAAAGAATTTAGAGAATGGTTAGCGGCTAACAATTTTGATCCCAATGACAAAACATTGACCATTGGGCACCCACAAATTGGACAAGTAGATCTAGTTCGTAGTTTTGGCACAGAAGATTACCGAGAGATATGGGCTCAGTTAAATACCCATCTTGATGTGACAGCAGTTAGAACCAGCACAGCCAGTGCTGAGTACACTTACTCATGGGCAGATTCAGATTACATGGAGAAACAAATCAAATGTCTTGGATAAAAAACATAATCAGTCGCATACGACTAGAGCTACGTTATCGTAAGAAGCTTAAAGAACTGCGTAAACGAGATCCGTTTATCTACAAATGAAGTTGGAACCAACTAAACATATACTGGGTATCAGTGCCGGATTTCATGATGCAGCCGCCACACTGATACGCAGTGATGGGGAAATAGTTTTTGCTGGTCACAGTGAACGCTACAGTGGCCGCAAAAATGATGCCAATCTGTGTCAGGGTCTTTTGGAAGAATTTTGTGATTACCACATAGATACCATTGCCTACTATGAACGTCCTTGGTTGAAACAAGCCCGCAATTTTGTGTCAGGGCAAGGCATAGACTGGCGAAATGTTACGGTCAATCAAGTTCTAAGGAATCAATTGGGCGCATGGTTGCAACATCCGCCTAGACAGATAAAAACTTACAGTCATCACCTGTGCCACGCGGCTGCAGGTTTTCAAACAAGCCCATACGATCGAGCCACCTGTGTGATCATAGATGCCATTGGTGAGTTTGACACTGTCAGCATCTGGGGAGCAGAATATGATACAAAAAATAAAGCAACGTATAAAAAACTTTGGAGCCAAAGTTATCCGCGGAGTATCGGGCTCTTTTATAGTGCAATTACTCAGCGAATTGGCCTACACCCGCTAGATGAAGAATACATCACCATGGGCATGGCAGCTTGGGGCAAGCCACTGTACGTTGAAGAATGCCGGGCCTTGTTGGAAGACAACCTGCACATAGGCATTGATCCAGATTGGCTGTGGCTGGCCGACAATGAAGATATTGCGGCCAGTGCTCAGGTTTTAACAGAAGAATTGATATATAGTGTTATGCGTCGTGCCCAGGAATTTGACTGGAGCTCAAATCTAGTTTACCAGGGCGGCGTGGCTTTGAACTGTCTTGCAAATAGAAAACTCGGTGAATATTTTGAAAACATTTGGATCATGCCTTGTCCTGGCGATGCTGGCAATAGCATTGGTGCTGCCGCACTGGCCCATGGAAGACGTCTACGCTGGACAGATGCGTACCTTGGCCACGAAATCCCAGGAGAATATCCTGTTCGCGCCCTCGTTGATCATTTACAAAGTGATAGAATCGTCGGTGTCGCTAGCGGTCGAGCAGAATTTGGACCCCGAGCCCTTGGAAATCGAAGTCTCCTTGCCGATCCCCGAGGATCAGATATAAAGGATCAAGTCAATGAGATCAAACGTAGGCAAAAGTTTAGACCGTTTGCGCCGGTTATCCTGGCAGAGCATGTGGATGAATTTTTTGATATGCCCCGGGGTTGGAGTAGCAGTCCTTATATGCAGTCAATCGCAACTTGTCGCAGTCCTGACTTATACCCTGCTATCTGTCATGTGGATAACACTAGCCGAGTACAGACTGTCGAAGCTGACGGAAGCGGCATTAGAGCACTCTTAGAAGCTTGGTATGCACGTACAGGTTGTCCTATGTTGCTGAATACTTCATTAAACATACGTGGCGAACCCATGGTCAATGATCGTGCAGATGCCAATAGATTTGAACAGAAGTATAATGTAAAAGTGTTTAGTTAACAAACCAAGGAGCCCATTCTGGAACCACTTCTCTGAGCGGTCTTTTACTAAACATATCTTCTAGTTCAATATGTTTAATAAATTTTTGCAAAGCATCTGGACTAAATTCTACATTTTCAACACTACTTATTAAACGGTCTATAGTATCTAACCAGTTTTTTTCATGGTTGGTGTATCCAGTTCTGTAATGCTCGTATCTTTTTCTACCATTTTTTAATCTTTCAAGGGCCACGGTTCTCAATTCAGGAGGCAACGCAGCTACGCCCAAGGTATTTTGTTGATAGACTGGGCTTATGGCAATAAATTTCATGTCATTGGCATGACACCAATCGACGAAATCCATGGCATGTAAAATATTAATAGCAGATACCACATGATTAACAATCTCATGAACCACCGGAGTTTGATGTATCTTTATTGTATTTTTTTCTACAGTGTTCCAATCAGCTCCACGGCGCTGATATTCAATAATCTCACCAATTCCGTCAATGCTAACTGTATATAAAACTTTTTTAAAATGTTTAAACTTCTCAACCATCTCGTCGGGAAAATCACTTGCATTGGTTAGCATGGTTATTATCATATTTTTAGCAAGATCTTTTTCAATTATTTGATCTATTACTTTATGAACCTCGGGTTGCAATATAGTTTCTCCGCCGGTAAAACCCAATATTTTTACATCTTTTAGTAGGTCAAAAAAATCAGACTCAACTGGATTTGTTACATTTTTTGTTTTCGCACCATTTTTTATTTCAAATACATGGCGTTGGCTACTGGCACCGGCAATACACATAACACAGGCATAGTTACAATAATTGCTGGGCATGTAGTCTAATGCATGAACACTATCTACAGTTAGTCCATTGTTGATAATTTTTTCTATTTCGGCCATGATATCTAGGTCAAGATGCTCGAATAGATATTCATTATTGAGTTGACGTGAACTGGAAGCTCCAAGTTTTTCAGCACCACTACAATCTCGACAACCGTGTAGCTGATCTAATTGTCCATTTAACATTGCTGACCGAAGATTTTTCCAGTGAATATTATTTCTTGAGTCACTGATACTTGAATTCTGTATGTTCCATTCGTTATTTGATTTTATAACTGTGCAAGGTTTTATCTGATTTATAGCTGTCTGATCTTTTCCAACTATGTGACTTGTAGTGTAAAAATTATTAAGAAATGGAGCCAAACAAATTTTATCTCCATATTTGTCATAAAGTTTTTTGACTTGCAATTTTTTATTCATAGATAAGTTTCCAATCCTCCACGTCTTCTAAGATCTTGGGTGCAACAACTGATTCCACCATCCCAAAAATAACTGTGACGTAATTCTGAAATAATAGGATTGATTCTATGCTTTTTACAAAAATCAAAAACATCTCGATTGTAGGCACTGAAGATCACATTCTCTTCGTCCAGCACCAAGCAGTTCACATCAAATACTGTTTCGGCCACAAACCCTGTCCACTTATTAAGATATAAATCTACAAATTCAGTAAATTCGGGTGTAGGTGTTTGTCCTTGTACATACCATGCACCTGGATTCGCTTCCCATTTAAATTTTCCAACTTCCATAGCAGCCCAAATTGAGCTGTCCCAAATTTTTAAAACTTCCCATCCTGGAAAATCCTGGGCTAGATGCAGATGCATGTCATGTTTGCTGCTTAGTATAACCCCGGGTTTCAATATAGCAAATACAGCATCGCCATGGCCATCAGTTACAGCTTCATGTATTCTGTATTCCGACCCCAACACATTGTCCACGATCCAGCGTGTTTGCTCTGGGCGTAAAAAATCACTATTATCAAAGAATATGTCACGCCCTACACGCACGATGCATGATGCACTTGCACCATTTAACACACAGTCTGGACTCCAGGTTTCTCCGTGTGGATTGATTACTTGAGTTTTATACTCAGAACAAATTTGATCTAATTCAGGAATAGGTAATACACGCAATAATTTTTGACCCAAGGTAATTTGCCAATCTCTTGGAGTCAGTGGTGGCAAAGATGCACCATTATTATATATTTGTTGTTGAGTAAAATTGTCTTTGTTGGGTAGATCTGGTCGTCGCACCCGAGCACCATATTGTTCGATGATGCGTTGTAGATTTAATAAATCTTCTTCGGTTTCTGCCAAGATTTGTTGTAATTGATTTCGCACCTGTGCGTTGTCAATAAAATCAAAGTAGTCAGGCGGAAAGGCTCGTCCTACTATGACCTCTTCAAGTGGTTGCCAGCTGGTATAAGAATTTATCATTGTAATTTGGTTTTCAGATTATTTAACATGGTATTCAATTCGTGCCACAAAATGTCAGCAAAGCCACCACGATAGAAATGATTATAGTTGTGTTCAACCATTGGCAAGCATGCTCGGTGTATTTGTTGTCGTTCTTTTTCGGTCAAGTTGTCTAGATCTTTTAAGAGTTTTGCTACTTGTTCTACACGTAACAAGTCATTGGACTCAGTATCATAACTTTCGTCAAACACCGAGTCGAAAGTTTGAAACCCGTAACGTTTCATGTATTCTAAACTGCCCCCGGGAGCTACCAATACAAAAGGCATTTCTAAAGCTATAGCCTTGAAAGTTTTTTCTGTGATGTGCAACCTACGTCCAAAGTACACAGTTTCAGTTGGCACATAAACTAAGCTGTCTGCAGCTTCTGCAAAATTAGTTAGCCAGCACGATGACATCTGTTGTTGGGCCTCACCGTCGAACAGTCGAGGTAGTCCGGCGTTGTCTAATACATTTGCAATGTCAGGATATTGATTACAATACTTTCTTGCTATCACAGAGATGTCTATATCTTCGCAAGGACACACACGTGGGGCACTGATATTCATATTGGATATTTGATTTTTAAATATATGGTAAAGGAATAACACCCTGTGATCACGTTGGCCTCCTATGATCCTGTTGGGACTCATAAAAGTTTTTGTTGGTGTTCTATCTTGGGCACGTGGAATTAAAAATGTTCGATCATATCCGCGGAACCAATCTAGACAGGCCCATCCATGAAAGAAATAATAGTGAGCAGTCCAATCATATTTTGCACACAACTGTTGTACTTGTTCACCTTGTTCGCTGACTATAACATGTCCAAACGGATTGGGTTTGTTGGGCCACCATACATCGGTATTTCTCCTAAGCACGTCTTGGAACAAAGCATCAAACAGGTCAGCATCCGCCGGTTCTTGATCATGCATAAAAACGTAGTTGGTTTCTTTTCCGGTGCCGGTGCTTAGATTAAATAGATGTTCTGGATCAGTATGACCAAATGGATCACAGAAAAACAATCTTGTGCCTGGCCGATTGTGTTGCAACCAGGGCCAAAATGTGTTATTATAAATTTCATCTATTCTAATCATGTTTGACGTTTTTTATTCTGGAACAAAACCAAATCTATTTGCCCATGAACAGGCAGCGGAATCTGTGGAACAGGCACGGCAACTTTCGAAAACAAGATATTTTTGGTGGACGAACTATTTAACTGACTATAGTGATCATGATTTTCTTTGGGAGCCGGTTCCATGGGAAGCCAATCAAACGCATGCTTGGCCTAGCCAACATCAAGACAACGGCGGAACTCTTTTGGTTCCTAGACAAGGTGGATTTGATGTAAATCGAACTCATACTGTGTTACCAAGAAAATCTTCGGTACCATGCATAGGCATTGACCATGGAACCGGAGTAAGTGTAGAGTGTGAACTGTCTACTAGATACATCAGTGACTATCTAGGTACCCTGCGTAGAATTCTAGCTAAAGTTGATCATGAATATGTGTGGGTAGTGAGTAGTGTGTGCAATTACACCAACTTTGACTTTACCTGGCATCCGTCGGAATGGCAAGCCGACATGTTGCATGTATTTGCAAGTGGCACACAAAAGTTTGGGGACACATTCTACGTGCATGTGCCCACGTTCTTGGAAAAATCCAAAGACATAAAATTGTTGGAATGGTTTGAAACCATACACTTTGTAGAAGACGTCTCTGTGCCAAGATTGCCTATGCCCGTGGTCGATCATGCTCATGACACTCATGTGGCGGCCATACGAGAATACGAATTTCGCGATCCTTTGGTTATGTTCAGCACCGGTGGCCGCACAGCCTTTGAGCCCACTGTGGCCTTGTGGAGAGAAAAAACCAAGACCGTGACACCACTAACACCAGGCGCTAGTGTTGTGATTGTGCCTAGAGAAGCAAAAAATCACATAAGTCGGCAGGTATATGATTATCCCTACATAGACAAAACCTGGCGCCATGGGCAGGACCCTTTGTTGGATATAGTGTTTATAGAAAATGGCGAGCCCAATGCGTTAGATAACTTGCGTGCATTGTCAGCGGCCACAGCCAGTTTAGACAATCAAGTGTTTGTCAGCCGCGGCGTAACTGGACGTGTGGCCGCATATCATGCCGCAGCGGAAATGAGCACCACACCCTGGTTCTTTGCTGTGTTTGCCAAGCTCCGAGTCAATGAAAAATTTGATTGGGCTTGGCAACCTGATCGACTACAAGAACCCAAGCACTATATCTTCCATGCGTTCAACCCTATAAACAGATTGACGTATGGACATCAAGCTATGATAGCATACAACCGTCGTCTGGTGTTAGAGAATCCAGGTCAAGGTCTAGACTTTACATTAGATAGTGCTCATGAAGTTGTTCCCGTCCTATCAGGCACAGCTGACTATGCCTACACACCATGGATGGCCTGGCGCACTGCATTCCGTGAGTGTGTGAAACTGCGTGGACAAACCGATGTGGAAAGTCAGTATAGATTAGACAAGTGGCTTGGACCAGTACCCGAGGCCTTGATCAACTCGGAATGGAGTCGTTGGGGCGCCGAAGATGCTGTGGAATACTACGAGGCAGTCAATGGGGACCGGGCAGAACTACGCAAGAGTTATGACTGGGCTTGGTTAGCCTCGTATGCGTTGTTAAAAAGGAATCTTGTGGCAGATTAAATGTTGTCCAACACTTGATCCACGATATATTCAACTTCTAAATCAGTTAGTTCAGGGTACAAGGGCAAGGTCAGCACTCTACGTGCCATGGCCGATGCCGCACTTAGAATGTCGGGTCCTGTCAAGTGCTGATAGGCCGGTAACTCGTGCAAAGGTTCTCTGTAGTGTATCCGTGTTTCTATGCCGTGCAAGGCCAGATTACGTTGTAGGATATCACGATTTGACACTTCGATCACAAACTTGTGGTAGGCATGATACTTATGATTGCCTTCATCGATCAAACTACGTGCCGCAGTGCCTTGTAGTCGTTGCATCCAGTAGGCACTGATCTTGGCTCTACGAGCCTGCCAGGCATCAATGTGATTGGCCTTGACCAACATTTGCGCACAATCTATTTCACTCATACGGCTATTTGATCCGGTGTCCATGTGTGTGGGTTTGCCATTGTTGCGTGTGGTTCTAGCGTACTCTAACAAGTTTACATCGTCGGTCACAATGGCACCACCGTTGCCGTAGTTGTTCAAGTTCTTCATGGGATCGAAGCTGATAGCGGCTGAATTGGCCACACGCCTGCATCCATAACCCAACCAGTGCTGTGCAGCATCTTCTATGACCACAGATCCATTGTTGTTGAGCCACTCATGCTTGTTGAGTGCATGTCCATACAAGCCCACGGCCACCAAGGCCTGTACACTCATGTTGCGATCAATTTTACGCAGATCCATGATGCCGTAGTAGTCGGTATCAACGATAACGACATCCCAACCCACACGCATGAAAGCATTGATAGTGGCCGGATAGGTCATGGCAGGAACCAGCACTCGGGGAGGGTTGGGCCAGAATTTCTGTGACGCATAGTATTCGGCAATGATCTCCAAGGCATGTGTGCCCGAGTGACAAGTGGCCGCATATTTGACGCCGTTCTTTTTGGCCAACCAGCTTTCGAACTCGGCTGTGTAGTTGCCATCCATGAGATGGCCAGACCTTAGGACCACATCAGTGGCATCTAGTATCTCGGTGCGGAGATTGTTATACTGTTTTTTTAGCCCAGTAAACGGAATTGTTAAGCCATTCATAATAGCGTTGAAACCCTTCATCTATGTCCACCTTGGGATCAAATCCCAAGTCTCTACGTGCTGCATCGATATTCAGTGCACCGCGACTAGGAAAGTCTGCATCTTTGTCGCGAACTTCTATAGTTCCTTGACCGACAATTTGTACAGCTAATTTAGCTGCTTCAAGTAGGGTCTTAGAATGACTCTTTGTAATGTTATATATTTTGTTTTGATGTTCACTCAGTGTAGCAGCAACAATACCGTCGGCGGCATCGTCAACATAGGTAAAGTCCAAGGTTTCGTTTGCACCGTTTACTTTAATAACACCACCACGCATGGCTGTAAGAATGAATTTACTAATAACACGATCCTCAACATCCAACGGTCCATACACAGCACTGGGTCGAATAATGATGTAACTCATTCCGATCCTACGAGCATAGTCTTTAACCAACCATTCACCGGCCAGTTTCATAATACCGTACTGCCCTTGTGGTCGACATTCCGCATCTTCACAGACATCATCGTCAAAGTCGCCGTAGACCATTGAACTACTAATATAAACAAATTTGCCCACCTGATTATTTTTTGCAGATTCTAATAGATTAAGCAAGCCTTCACTCATGGTTTTGCTACCAAGCTGTGGATTTACATTGACTACCTTTTGTCTAGGAAAGCTAGCCAAGTGTAAGATAGTATCGGGTTGATATGTTTTTATCAACCAGTCTACGCCTTCGCGATCTGCGATATCAATAGCGTGTATGCGACTTGTTTTAATTTTTTTACGACGTTCCGCCAGCAGGTAATCTAATTCCGCCTGAGGAACTAGTCCGTAGTTGGTTCGAATATCTGTGATATAAACTTCATGTCCTTGCTCTTCAAGACGTTGCACAATGTTATGTCCAATAAGACCCAATCCGCCGGTTACTAATATTTTCATTTGCCCCACCTTAATAAGTATTCTGTTGCCAACTTATCATCTACTTCACCGTAGACAATGATTTTGTGACCCCAATTTTGTTCATCGGGTCGCACAATATATCGTGGGTCTTGGCAATTCTCCATGACCCACTGCCCTTGTTCTGTTTGTTGCCACTCATACAACGGTTGTGTGGCATAGATTTCTGGATCCTCCACATCGCCCATACGAAAAGAGTGGAAGTCGATTTTTCGCACTTATTTCTTTTTGTGTGCTTCTGCTGAGACTACACGCTGACGTAATCCAGAACTACTGAATGAATGGTCACGCCCATTGAAAATTGGTACAATACCTCGAACTGCGCCTTCTTTTTTACCAGTGTATTCTTTACTTTCGTATTCAACACCTAGCACACGAATATCCAATGGAAGTATTAGTAGCAAGTCAATTAAGTCTTGTTCTGTTTGATACACTACTACTTCGTCTACATACCGACACGCGGCCAATTGTATCTGACGTTCTACAATACTTTGAACAGGTTTGTTCTTGGTATCAGGACGATCAATGGTTGGATCTGTTTGTAAGCCAGCAATCAAGTAATCGCAATGATTCTTGGCTTCGGCCAACATGGCAATGTGACCGGCATGTAACATATCAAATGTCGAGAAGGTAATACCTATGGTCTTGCCTTCGGCTTTTAATTTTCGAATGTGATTGAATATCATACTGCTATTATAACAGAAAGTCTATTAGGTTACAAGGAATTCGGAGACCATTGGAAAGATAGATTCAAGTGCGACAGCACAGGCCTGTGCAATTTCTCTATGTTCTTTTTGCGTTTCTGGCCCACTACGCAATTCGATATAGTGTACCCAACTGCGAAGTGTACCTTGCATGTACAAGCGACTAGTGGTAATACCTTCGGGTAATACAGCACGTGCCTGCTCTTTGGCAATACCGTTATCTAGTGCCCATTTGTATGCTTGATTACTAGCTGATACAACCTGTGCCTGTTTTTCTTCCCACAACTCTTGTAAGTAAGGATTGTCAACTTCAATACTGTTCTGGCGATTCTTAACGTCTTGTAGTCGAGCTTCTTTGTACTCTATACCTAAGTCAGCTACAGCATAACGCTGGCTGAACTCTTGGAAGCTGAAACTACGATGACGTAGAATCTGTCTGGCAATATCGCGTGTGGTTTCAATTTCCAAACAAGCTGATACCATTTCAAGTGGTGACCAATGCTGGTGCTTGATAAGATAGCGGATCAGCTTCTCGCTAGTGTCTGTGTTGGTTTGGTTAGATGGATTGCTAACCCTAGCGCAGTAAGCAACTAGTTCTTGGGCATTAACTATGCCCTGTTCTACCAGTTCCTTGCTTGGCTCACTACTGCTTACCAATGTTACTTTCACAGTTTACCTAGTAATTTATCTGTCTCGGGTTGTACTAGATTAGCCACAGAGGTAACATCAACTACAAAGTCTACGTCACGTATCTGCTCGTTGTTGTCGTTGAAGAATCTAGTCAACATGGATTCGACTTCTTCTAATTCAAGACCTTGTTTTAATAAAGTATGAACATTTATGGTCTTTTGACGACCGCCTGCCAGTTTAACAACAACCTTTTTTATACACTCCAAGGGAACATCGGTCTTGTTTACTTCTGCTACTATGCGTTCCCAGTGTGTCAAAAATTCATCATTGTGCAACATCGGCCATCACTGACTTGGGTTTACGACCGCGTGCCTTGGCGGCAGGTGCGTCTTCAGTGACTGGAACTGCGGCTTTGGCTGACACAGTAGGATCCAATTTCTCAGCTTCCTTCTTCATGCGACCAGCTTCAGCTATCATAGAACGTGCATTGGCTTCCATGGCCTTGGCCTGTGACAACATGTTTGCGGCAATATCACGATCTGAAAGTGCGCCATCTTGTCCAGCACGCAAGACAGGTGCTGTGACTGCAGAATCTTTCTTTGCCTGTGTTGCTTTGAATTCGGCTTCAGCTTTACGCTTGACTTCAGGAGCAACTAGGCCGCGGCTAGCATCATTCTCAGCCATTTTCTTGATGGCAGCTTCGCCAGTTTTCATCTCATTTAGCATTTTGTTAAGTTCATCAAGACGAATGGTAGCTGTTGATGTGGGTGTTACAATCACATCGGCAGTGCGTAGTTTCTTGATCATGCGCTCTTGATGCAAGGTTTCCAACACGGGACGACCGTCGGGCAGGAAGGTTCTATGTAGGGCATCGGCCAACTCTTCACTCTGCTGTGCCACTTCGCTTTCCAGGGCCTTCTGTACGCTGTCTTGCCAATGTGCTGGCATGACTTCAGGATAAATGCACAAACACATGTGATCTTCACCGGGTACCTGACGGAACAGGATACAAACCTTGCGGTCTCCGTGTTTGCCTACGTGTTTCATAAATGCCATGTTATTCTCCTTTGGGTTCGTTGTTACCAGCGTTGTTTGCTTCTTGTTCTTGAGCCTGAGTTATGACTGCTTCTAAAAATGCTGATAGCTTGTCATAAACGGCACCTACCTGACTGATTTCTGCACCACGGAAGGCTCCGCGAGTGCAGGCCAGGTCTATAATGTTCTTGATGGTATCAAGATCTGCGATTGTTATTTGTGAGTTGTCCATGCAGATATTTACGACTAGGCACAGCCAATGATTTATTTTTGCCGTAAAAAACACCCCAAAGTGGGGTGTTTTGGCTAAACTGACGGGCTTATTTGTTGCGGAACCAGTAGTTGGCCGCAGCTACAAACCAGCAAAGTACTGCATTTACGTACTGCTCCTGACCAAAGAAGATCATGCCACTCATGATCATGGCCCCGATAATAAACCAAGTGATTTCTGTGGCGTTGGCCAAATACCAATGTCTAAAACGTTCAAGCATGTGCTGTTTCCTTTTCATAGTAAGCATACTGACCCCAGGGCGGAACTACAGTCGTGTTACCATGAATAATCCATACCGTGTCGGCATAGTTTTCATCACCCCAGGATCCAAATGGGTAACCGTCTGTGAACACGATCAGCCGCTTGGGCTCGATCTGTTCTTCTTTTAAATAGTTAAAGATAGCGTCAAAGTCTGTGCCACCACCGCCCTTGACTTCATAATCGCAGATAGTGTCTAGATTGTCTGAATTGTATTGTGCAGGATTATACACCCTAGTATCAAAGGTAAAGATATGGATCCTGTAGCTCTGGAACTGATCCATGATACCCTGGGTTTCTGCCAAGAAGTCTCGGAGCATGCGTTCATCGATCGACCCTGATGCATCAATGCCTATGGCAATATCGATCAGCTCGTCATTCTTCATACCTGGCATTACTGCATCCATGTGCCAGCCACGTCGGCTGGCTCGCATCCAAGTAAAGTCACTCTTGATGGTACTTTCCAACTGCATACGCAACAACTCACGCCAGTTCATCTTGGGTGCAGTCATGTCTTGGATCAGGCGTCGGACACCTGCAGGCAAGTTGCCAGCACCATCCGACGCTGCGGCTGCTGATAGCACTGCTTCTTTGATTTCATCGCGGATCTTTTGACGCTCTTCGGCACTCAGCTTGGGCTTCTTGCCCTTGCCATCCTTTTCATCACCATCATCATCGCTATCACTGTCACCTTCGCCATCCAGATGATCATCTAGGAGCTTGTCTACAAGATCTGACAGGTTGATTTTTTCAGCATTTTCATACAGGATGTCATAGATTTCCTCACTGCTCTTGCCTTCGAACTTGGAATCGTACAGGCAAGGTACCGACGTAATAAACTCACCCACTCTATGTTTTTTCAAGTCACCATTGACAGCATAGTCATTGGCCACGTTGAACAACATGGGATCACGGTCTCCTCTGCGACCAAAATGATCATACACACAATGCAAGACCTCATGACCAAACAAGAACTCGATCTCTTTGGGTCGGAGCATGTCAATGAATCTGCTGTTATAATAGAAGTTTCGGCCATCTGTGGCAGCTGTGCCACACCATTCGTCGGCATTGACTAGTTTGAGTCGAGTAGCCAAGTTACCAAAAAAACTGGCACGGAGCAATAATCCCACACGAGCTGTGATCAGTTTTTCACGCACCTCGCGATCCAGTTTAGGATCCATGGGTCCAATCAAGTCTTTGAACTTGTCGGCTTCTTTCTTGTTCTGACTTGTAGCGGCTGTGCTCATACTGCTCCTATTATCTGACTGTATATAATATTATAGCAAAAACGGATTTATTGGTCAACCGTGCAGTTATTTAGATATTTTAGCACAAACCAAGTTTGTTGGGCTTGATCATAGAAATCCAGGTGTATTTCCATCTGATGGGTATAACGACCATACAAATCCCGACCAATGCTGGAAAGAAACTCATTTTCGTCATCGCTGTATTTTTCACTACAGGGTACCCAGGCCTTGTGTCTGCGCACAGTGAATCCCAACTCTCGCTTGCAAACATAACTGATCAACACACGGGTTCCGTGGTCAATTCCAAGTCGGTATTGTATGGGTTCCCAATCCTTAGGATTATGGAATATGATCAGGCCAGGTTTGATGGTTACTTTCATGGCAAGCCCTTCACGGTGTCAATGGCCCTGCGAGCATACTGTTTAATCCGAGGTTCTTGACTCATGCGTTCTATATCTTCCAATGCTGTCATCATGATTTCGGCTTCCTCGGCCATCTTGAAGCAACGGTTTCGCAAGTTGCTGGCTTCGATCCATGATCCAATAGCACCAACCAATCTAGCGACAATGTAGGCCCAGTTGATCATGTGCCAAACTTCAACAAGAACAAGGTGTGCCTCTGTTCATCCAATATTTTATAGCGTAAATCCACACCTTCGGGCTGTATGGTCATTTCTATGCCATAAACTTCACGCAGGTATCCCGGAAAACTCATGTCATGAACACCAGACTTCCAACGCTGATCCCATTCCTGTTTGACTTTCATTAGACGTCGGTAGATATCTTGATTTTCACCCAATATGGTATCAATCCTGGCTTCGGGTGTGGCGTAGTATTCATCCTTGGCCTTGTCCACCAAGCGTTGGCCAAATTCATACACACGAGTTCGAATATCGTCTTTACTCATCTTCCCACCATTTGATAGTCCGGGCACGCAGTTTGATCATGATAAACTCACGATCATCCACACGACCCCTGTATATACCCCAGTGCGGTTTGACCAAGTAAACCCCATTGGCATTTTCCAACCAAACTCTACGGCTGTTGGACATGAAGTCATCGTGGGTCTTGAAACACATCCTGCCACCTTCTGCCGGCGAGCAGTTGGGCATGCACCACAGGTGCCACTGTTCCAAGTTGGCCTTTTGTGTGCGTTCATCAAGTTCGTAGTAGTAGTTCATCGATCCCAGACCAATTTAAATGTAGTAGCGTCTCGGGCATCTTCAAAACGAAACGCAAATCCTTCAGTTTTCTTCCAGCCATGCAAGTGCCAACGACCATGACCAGGATAATGATCGCACCACTTGGTTATAGTGTTGGGGCTTCGGTCAGCGTTGTTTAACATGGTATCCCAGGAAATCACAACTTCTGTCCAGTCAGGTGGCGGCCATGTTTCTAACTGAGTCATTCAAACCGCATGCGGAAAAAAGTTTCTTGAGCAGGGTCACGGAATATAAATCTGACTTCAGGATGTGCATGTGAGCTGTCATCCCACCCATCGTAAGGATCTGGTCTATATTCCCAGGTAAAATCTTCATTGAGTCGTAATCCAGCTGTCAAGATCTGCTCCTTGAGCTCTAAAGCCTGTTGTGCGTTTTGAACCAAGATCCTGATCATGCCCACTTCAACATAAACATGGTGTAGTCCGAATCCAAAGCAAACTCAAACACACCTTCGCTGACAAAGCGCCAGGCGCCTTCACAGTGTTGATCACACCACTTGATACATGGCAACCAGCCCACATACCGGATGTTTCCTGGCGCCATCACACTGGCCACTCTCATTCCCACCTCAACCGGAACAGCACAGCATGTCGCTCGTCACGGAACATGTAGGTGCTCTTGTAGTCAGGATTGATGCTCTGTGCCGCGATGTCCTCACCCAGTTTATACCAATCCTGATCAAATACACCAATGGTCTTGTCACACCAGTCACACACTTCCTGCCAGTCATGGCTGGTGTAACAGATGTAGGGCCATTCTGGATCAGGCAGGCGCATGCTGTCTCCAACGGAGTTCAAACATGGTCAGGGCTGAATCGCTGACATAGATCCTGTATTCTTGATATCTACAACTCCAGGCCCAGTCAGTGTTGAGGTAACTGAAATCGTGTATGTCTATGTTCATACGCACCTTGCTGGCAACCATTTCTCTGCGGGTGTCCACTTCCTGGCTCCACCCATAGGTCTCATTGAACCATTTTCTAGCACGGTCAAAGTCTAGCACACCTGTGCCCATGCCCCACTCACGATTTTTATGAAACTCAATCATGTAGTTAAATTCTTCCCAGTAAGCGTATCTACGATCCAGTCGGGTAACAGTATAGTTCATATTATCTCAATAAAGGTGGAAGGCTGTGATGGACACAGCCTGTGATGACCACAGCCTTCCGGGCCTATTTCTAGGCCGAAGCTTGCAAGATATACTTGCCGTAGCGGTTGTGGAACTCATCAAAGTTCTTGAGCTTGGTAGGCTGGAACGGTAAGTTGTAGGTAGTAAGTGCAATACGAGCACCCATGACCACAAGCTCAGTTTCAAAATTCTGCATCATGTATTTGAAGAAATGATCAGCCATTTCATGGAACTGTTTGTCCGGCACCTTCTTCTCAATGGCCGCCTTGAGTTCGTAGCACATGCCAATGACCAATGAATACATGGCCGACACTTCTTTGACATCCAGGTCCTTGACCTTGCCACTTAAAATATCTTCGGGCCGGGGCATGCGACCAGCAATCTTGCGGTGAGCCATGAATTTCACAGCAAGACCTTCGCCCACAGTACCTGCAATCAAGTTCATGATGGTGTCATCATCGCCGTCTTCATCTTCAAGAATCTGGCTGACGAATGTCCATGAACGAGGTGTAGCAAAGGCACGGCTCGCTGATTTAGGATCAAAGTCATAGAGATCTTGCTTGGCAAAACTCAAATAACCAACCACGTCCTTGTGGATGTTGTTGTTGACTGCCCATTCTTGGTAGCTGGCAAAGTCCACACGCATTTCTTGGTGTATGAAACGATTGGCCAAGGGCGTGGGCATGCGATAGGTCACACCTTTGTCTGACTCGCGATTACCGGCGGCAACCAAGACCACGTTGTCGGGCAAGAAGTATTTGCCTACTCTGCGATTCAGGATCAACTGATAGGCCGCGGCCTGCACCGACGGAGCTGCCGAGTTCATCTCGTCCAAGAACAAGACCACGATGGGATACTGCTTGGCGAATTCCGCAGTTGGCAGATCAACTGGTTCGGCCCAGTCCATTTTGCCTGAATCTTTGTTGTAGAACGGAATACCACGAATGTCGGTGGGCTCCATCTGACCAAGTCGGAGGTCGATCATGTGGCCACCAAGTTCTTGGGCAATATCTGCTACCAATTCACTTTTGCCGATACCAGGAGGACCCCAGAGAAATAACGGGCGTTTTTTTGCAAATGCTTTGAGCAAGCTCTTGCGGGCCTGCACCGAGGTTACTGTTCTTGTATCTGACATGGCTGTGTCCTTGAATTATGATTAAAAATAACTACTAAACTACATTTTACAACATGATGAATTAATGGTCAACCAGCTGTTTTTAACCGTAATCTAAATACCACACCCATGATGGGCATGGCATAATGCGCACTGGGTTTGACTTGATGCATGTATCTGGCATCAAACAACATAAATCTCCCCGGTCTTGGAGCCACTACGTTTTCTACATCGCCGATAGGAAAATTTCGGGCCTGATCGTTCTCAAATTTGCCGGTATAGTCGCCGGTGTCTGCATGATCACTGTGAAATAATGTTTCTCCGTAAAATTGCGGATGCCATTCTGGATTGGCAAAATAAACCAAATTGAAGTATTGTTCTTGATCCAACAACGGACTGTCTCTATGTATGCTTTTGGTTCTTGCTTGTTGAAGTTCACGCTCGTTGCCACTGCCATAAACTCTCCAGCCTATGCCAGGAGTGCCGGGGTTGCCGTTGGGTTTATCTAAACCAGCCACAGGGCTAATTCCAGTCATATAACGAGGCATTCCTTCGGGAACTCCTTGTATTTCAAATTGATTGTCCAGCAAATTGTTGATCGTGGTCCACAATTCATTGATCACTGGTGCCCGGTGAGACAGACTTTCCTCATCCCAGGCTATTGGTAATCTGGGTTGGCTGGGAAAGTGCCTTGGAGTTACTAATTTATCTTCTCTAGGATACCAAAGGCTGTGGCTGTGATCGTAAAAATTCACACAATATTCACTGTCCATTAAAAAATTAGATACTAGAGATTGCAACGCAGGATCTATTTCGTTGTCATACACTGTTAATTTGTAACTGCCTTGTTTGATTGTCTTGCTCATGATATTATTTTCTCCTGATAATTAGCGATTTTATACATTGGACTGAGATGACCTTTAAGCCCATTTCTGACAGAATTTTCATTGAACCATTGTTTGCCGCACAGTCTTTCTAGTTCATAGATACTGGATTCCCATTTGAGTTTGGCTTCAAGATCACTGTCTAAAAACCATTTGCTCTGTTCATTGTAAATGGCACTGGTTGGTTTTTTGACCTGCCAGATATTGTGATCCCAGAGTGGATAAATTGCACGATTGACCTGGCGGTAGTAGGACTCATCATGAAAGGCTGCGATATTTTTTACGTGTTTGATCAAATTGATTTGATTGATCGAGGTCAAATACTTGACGACTTCGTGACTCATTTTGATTGACAGTTCGGGCATGTTTGGAGTCCAATAAAAAAACTCATCATTTTCATAAAACTCACCCTGGATGTCATTGGTTGGCAAAACACTGGTAGTAAAGATTACATCTAAAAATGCAAAGTAGATGGCGTTGTCATCTCTGATCAATCTGGGCTTGTCGATACCATACACAAATCCAACTTTTTTACCTCGGTGTCTAAGCTCACTGTGTTCTCTAAAAATTTTATGGAATTTTGAGCGAACCATGCAGGTGGGATCAAACCGCACTCCGGCCGTGTAAAACCAGTCGCGATCATCGGCTGCTTTGATTATGTGTTCGGTCCAATCAAAAACATTGATTTTGATTTGGTACTCGGCCACTAGTTTTTTTAACAGTGGCAAACTTTGTCGGATTTCTCTGGTGTAGTACCCTGGACTGCGATCCAATCCCAGTTGATCATACATTTTTTCCTCGGCCTTGAAAGGTCCGTACATGTAGATTTCATCCAAGCGAATGTTGTACTTGATAAACATTTTGAGAATGTACCAGGAATCCACGCCACCGCTGTAGAACAGCACCAAGTGATCATAGGCCTCTCTCAATTGAAGGGCACGTTGTTTGTACAATTCTTCCAGCTCTACTGGTGGATCTACATGCCATTGATGCTGATCAAAAATTGCATGATGATAATCCCATTCCACGTGACGTCCGGACGTGTTGGCTTCAAATATGGCATCTATCTTGTTGTGGAAATGTCGACCATTACAGGTGTAGATACCTTTGTTGTGATAGAGATATTGGCTCACTAGCGGCTTTCTTCGATGGCACTGCGATGTTGCTGTCTCAACTGCTTGACCATGGATATTCTGCTACGTGTAAATTCTTCAGCAGAAATCTTGTCAAAAACAGCAGGGCGGAAATCGCTTAGTCGTCGTAGTTCGTCAACACCCACTGTCAGCGTGGCTTGATCCAAGATGGCACCTAGCTCTTTGGCTCGCTCTCTAGACATGCGTTGGTGTGCCACTATGGTGTTAAACACATAAGGAGCTGTGATGCCTTGTTCTTTTAAAGTTTTTATACCGGGAGCATCTGGATGGCGCACAGGACAACTCATGGCCAAGATTTTGAGATTGGGATTTTTGTCTCGGAACTGTTCAATCACACTGACACGTTCTAAATTAAAGGTTATCCCGTGCCCGCCCACCATGGCCATCATGCTGTCATAGTTAGACTTGAATGGCACAAAACGCACTGGTACGTTGTACCTGGATCCAATCTGCAAGGCCGTAAGATGGGTGGCATTGCCAAATCCCACGCTGCCCACTACTATTTCACGGGCACTGGCCAGACTGGCTATTCCCTGTCTGGGATCACCTTCAAGGCTGACCACAGCCCAGCAAGCGTCTCCCAGTGCATGTACTGGCACATAATCTGACTCGTTGATCAATTTCTTTTCAACATTGTCAACAAAGGCCGCAAAGATAATGGCCAGTTTGTTTGCAGGATTGTCTTCGATTTCCTTCAAGGCCAATACACCTTGTGCACCGGCTTTGAATTCCAAAATAAATTGATACTTGTTTTGAGCGGCATTGGCCACTTCAAACACTTTTCTAGTGGCTGTGGTTCCAGCATGGCTGGGACTGTAAGGGGAATATACAGTAATTATTTCTCGGGCACTGGCACTGGTGCAAACAGCCAGAACAACCAACAGAGAGGCTATTTTTTTGATCACGTTAGATCTCCTAAATTTTTAATTTTTAAGAGCTTGCAGAAGAACTCTGCTACGGCTCGGCGTTATGTATTATAATACAGTAAAGACATCACAATGTCAAGCGTCGATTTGAATGCCGACGTCGGAAGAACCCGGCGTTGCGAAAGGTATTTATGTGCTGATTAAAATCAAAATTAATTAACAAAGCTGTGGTTGTAGTCTTTGCAAAACCTGTTGGTTGGTCTGATCATTAAATCGGTTTTGTTGCAACCATGTTGAGTAATTTGGCCATTCTTGTTGTGTAATGTGTTTGTTGCGTTGCCTATTGAAATTATAAAATGCTGTCAGCATGTCGAGGTCTTTATCGGGCACTTTAGGAAACTCCCAATCGGTCATGTCTACTTTGGCCGCCATAGCGGATCTAATATATTGTTGATGCCAGTGCCAGGTCATCCTTGATTCGAGGTCTAGTCTTTTTTCTAAAATAATGTTTTTTAGTTCACGCAAACAATTTTTTTCCTGTGCTATTTGTCGACGTAAATCCCAATATGGACCGGAACGTTGAGATATACCGAATGTTATATCTAAACGTAGATTCCTTTCTTCTGCGGTATAAGATCTGCGTTTGTTGTATTCTTCTGCAGGGTTTTTATATTTGTTTGGATTTTTTAACAAATCTAACAAATCATCAAGTGATCGACTGTGCGCATCAAAAGTTGGAGCATCATAAGGATCAATAAAACTCGCTGCCATACCTACGGGAATAAGATTTTTATGCCAATGATGCACATACTCGCCAGGAGACCATCTTATAAGTTTAGGCTCCTTGAGTTGTGTTGTTTTAGTTGCGGCGTTTATAGTGGCCAATGGTTTCTCTGGATCAACTTGATCGGAATTGAAAACATAACCATTGCCTATACGATGAAACAATCGAATTTTGAATCGCCATCCCCATGTGTCGCCGATAAATTCAGTGGCACCTATTAATTCTTTGGTTGGATCAGTGTAGCGACTAGGACATACCCATGCTGCATTAGAATATCTATGGTCCTTGCCGGTCCAACTGTAGTTTGTGCTGCGACTCACAATCACTCGTTGCAGTCCAGAGGCATCAATGAATAAATCGCCGGTGATATTTTCTCCGTTTTCTAATTGTATTTTTTCTATTGAACCATTATCTGCAAGTGCAACATTGACAACACTGCTGGTGATGTGTTTAAGTTTACCAGTGTTTCTTTGATAGGCTATTTTTTTCAAGAAAACCCCTGACTTTTCTGCGTCAATATGATATCCAAATGCATGACCTGGTGCTGATCGCAAAACGTATTTGTTGTTGCGATTGAAAGGAGCCACCGGTTCGGTTAAAAAATGATTTAATTCTCCTAAGTCAAGACACAAATCTTCATAATTTTTCATGGCATGATACCGAATCAACCATGCTTTCATTGTGCCAATGTCATTGGGAGATCGATTCCAAGGTTCATCAAAATCAGAATAATCAAATTCGTTATAGTAATTGCACAACGCTGATGTTTTGAGGTTTAGGAATTTCCCCCATCGGTGAATCGAATTATCAGAAAAAAAGTTAATGCCTCTTACACCGAACTTGTATACGGCTCCGGTCTCGTACATAAAAAGTCGGTCGTCTGATAAGCCGCATAATCTTTGTAAGTTGAGCGGGGCATCCCAGCCCACAGTTTCTCCAACTCCAATGGTAGGATGCTTTTCGCTGTCGACGATAATGATTTCTAATTCTGGAAGGTTGTATTGCAACGAAACTGCTGTATACCACCCAGCAAATCCGCCACCTACTATCACAATTTTTTTAATCATGTTTTAGTTTGTTTTTGACATAAAAACTTGAAACAAACATTGCTGTAAACACAACAAGTGTAATCAAGGTTGGCACAATCAAATTCATATTTTTACTTATAAAATAAAAATAGTTCACTGCATTCATGGCCAGCACGGTGTAAAGCATAGTTTCTTTGCGTGCCCAGCCTAACAAGATATTACCAAATGGAGCAAAGAACAACACCACCGGTGCGGCCGCTAACCACATCAAATAAACATCTGGATGCACCGCGTCTAAAAACAAACTACGATAAGCAATACCAAACACTGTGACCACTGCCATGAGGACAATGCTGATGTCGGTGCTGATCTTTTCTTTCATACCATAGTAGCAGGTCAAGGCTATGTAGATCAACATGTCACTTCCAGTTCCAAACATGGCAGAGGCACAGCCACCTATGAATGAAAACACAGCAAAAGTCACAAATCTAGTTCCAGAAAGTTCCACGTCATCTACCGTTCCACGCCCACGGCTGACTAGGTAAGCTACAATAAATGCCAGGGCCAAGCCCACAAACAACATCTGTATGGTTTTGAAAGCAAAGGCTCCTGCTACAGCAGTCATGAGCACAAAACCAATCATGTTCACAGCCGCATAAAACGGTATGTGTCTAAATGTTCTTAGGGCATGTGCTTTCCTTGTTAGGATCCATATGGCCGCTGATACCATTCCAATGCTTTGTATGGCCAAGCTAAAGTCTCTGGCCGCTGTTGGTGGTATGTTAAAATACAAGCTCAAGATAGGGAACGCCACAGCGCCGCCGCCTTCGGGAGTAAAGCCGGCTACAGCCGAACCAAACACCATCATTAGAGCATAGAGCCAATGTGTTTCATACAACTCAAACCCTGGACCGGTCAAGATCAAGTACAGCCAAGTGCTCAGTACTGCCACTGCCCAGATAGGCCAAATAATTTTTTTAGTAATCTATCTTCCCCTGCCAGCCGATCGTGTGGGTGGTTTTTTTCCAATTACCGGTGCACGTTGTTTGGCTGTTTTTCGTTCTACCACAGGCGCATCTTCATTTTCAATGTGATGGATGCCTTTTTTCTTGTCTGCGGCTTTCTTTAAGAAATCGCTCATTTTGCTCATAGTTATTTCCTTGTTAATGGTGCCGGTTGAGAGGATTGAACTCCCGACCTTTGGTTTACAAAACCACTGCTCTACCGCTGAGCTAAACCGGCTGTGTTTCTTCTGTGACTTCGACCACAGGTTCCACATATCCAGATCTACGTTTCAGCAAGTCTATGCGACGCTGTATCTTGGCCCGTTTTTTATTGGTTTGTGTTTTTTCTTTGAGATCCATCAACTGCTTGATGCCGAGACTGATGATCTTGACTTCGCCACTTCGGGTGTAGCCAGGTTTTTTGCGGATGAGTTTGTTTGACATGATTGTGATCCTGATTTTGTATGTCTACTTATAATCAAGATTAACCCAGCTAGTTATTTCGCCTATACAGGTATTTGGTTGAGTGTTTAGGCAGAGTTTGATCATGCCAATGATATCTTGAGACGCAACTCCATTGCCAGTCCAGGTAGGTCTGGCACGACCTGCTGGTGTGTCCAATCTGTCCACAGTGATCAAGCTAGTACGGAATAAGACCTGATTGGCACGGAAGGCCTGCGTCCACTGTAGACTCACATGTTTGAGTGCGGCCTTGTTGGCATTGTAACTTTCCCAGCCTGGATACGGTACACCAGTGTCTTCACTGCCTACTCCACCAATGTTTATGATGTGCCCGGCTTTGCCCTGATCACGCCACAGCATGGCCACTTCGGTCAACAACTGTGCCTGGCCATATGCTGTTCTGCTTTGCCCAAACAACCCATCATATGCATTGTTAATGAACACATCATAATTGGCACTGAGTTCGGCGATGGCTTCACGACCTGCCAAGATGTCGTGCCCTGTGCTTCTGCTGACACTATGAGCATCAAAGTATTGAGCCAAGTCTATGCCAAGCCCTTGATTACCTCCGGTGACTAAAACTGATGTTGACATATTCAAAATGTTGGTACACCCAAGGGGATTCGAACCCCTGTTGCAGCCGTGAAAGGGCCGAGTCCTGGGCCTCTAGACGATGGGTGCATGTTACTTCATTCTCATTTGTTGAGCAATTTTTTTGAGAGTTTGATGTGCTTTCTTGTTGGCTTCTGTGATGCTTCTACTGGCCGCTGAACGCTTTTCGCTTTTTGACCATTGTCCAGCAATGGTTCGACTTAGTTCACCTGCACTTTGACGTTTTGCCATGTTTATTTTACCTTTACCAAATAATCAGTCATATTAAAAGTTCCACTCTGTACTTCTTTGAGTGCATCAATGGGCGTGACCCAAGAGTTGGTTTCTCTGGCTCGGCGTTTCATTTCTCTTAAGCGTTGTGCGGCGGCGATCACAAGATCATAACGGCCACCAGCATGCTCTACACAGCGTTCGGTATCAATTTCACTGCTACGACTTTCAATTCTTACACTCATGGCTTCTCCTTGTGAACAACAATTATACTACAAAAGATCAATGATGTCAATGGTCCCCCGGGAAGGATTCGAACCTTCAACAGCTCCCTTCTGAGGAGAGTGCGTCTGCCTGTTGCGCCACCGGGGTCGAACTACTAGGTCGCTTGCGTGGTTCCATTGCCATTCTTGAAACCTATTACACCACCTTCTGCTTCGATTCTTTTGACCACATCTTCAAACAGGATTGGCGCAAAGTCGGTCTGCTCCACGCACACACAATGATACCTAGTATCAACGATGTCGGTGATCTTGCCATTGAATCCGGGCAACATCACACGATTGGCGTGCAAATGTCCATGGATGTTGACACCAAAGCGACCCAGGCTTTCACTGTGAATAGGCATGTGACTCAAGATCATGCCATTCATCACATGGTAGGCACGTAGGCTACGGAAATAAGGTGTATAATCCTCGTCTTTAAAAATATCGTGGTTGCCGCGGATCAAGACCTTTTCACCGTTGAGCCTGCGCATGATGCCCAAGGCCTTGCGGTTGATAACAACATCGCCCAAGTGGTAAACCTTGTCATTTGGACGCACACGATCATTCCACGCTGCTACCATGGCCTCGTCCATTTCATCTGGATCAGTCCATGGTCTGAGTTTGGTCACACCATCGTTACGGGTAAAGCGACATACACCTGCGTGACCAAAGTGTGTGTCGCTGACTAAAAATACTGCTGGCATACGTGCCTCCTTTCTTTTCTAAACATGGCGCCGGTCTAAGGAATCGAACCTCAATTAACGGTTTTGGAGACCGCTGTAATGCCATTATACCAGACCGACCAAACTTGGAAGTGAGGGTGAGATTCGAACTCACGGCTTTAGGGATTTGCAGTCCCTTGCATTGGGCCACTCTGCCACCTCACTGTAATAAGCTCATAACAAAAATGTATTGGATCCCTTGAAAAATCGCATATAAACTGCGATATATATTACTAGGAGTTATACACATGGAATACATTTTGACCTTATTCGTTTACCTCAACGGAGATCTTATCCGTAAACTGGAACAACCAGTGGCCTCTGCGGCTGTATGTCAACAACTCAGCAACGGCCTCAACTTTCGAGATCCTGCTGTGACAGCCTTTGCCGCTTGCCGTCCCAGATCATAATTGGTTGCGGGGGTCGGATTCGAACCGACGACCTTCAGCTTATGAGACTGACGAAATGCCAACTTTTCCACCCCGCGATTGTTTCACTGTTCTTGTTGCATCATACGGAACTGCTCCTGCGCCCGGATCATTGCGGCCGCACGATCGATCTTGTTCTGAAACAGCCGTTGCTTTTGTGCCTCGTTCAAAAATACCGAAGTGTGGTCCCAGGCCTGTTTTACGATTTGATCGTTTAATTTTTCATAATCAATTGACATCTTTTTCCTTTCTTTCTAAACAAAAAACCCCGGAGTGTTTAGTTCCAGGGTTTTTGAATATTGTATGATGTTTTATACTATTCAATACCCTGAATTCCTTCTTTACAAATTGTCCATAGAACCACGCTCCCTGCAAAATTGGGCTGTGGTACGAGATGGTCGACTTTGCGATTCAACATAATAGTATTATATAGATCTATTTATATCTTGTCAACCGGGTTGGGTCAACAAAAAAAGCCCCCGAAGGAGCTTTTTTTGTATCACTTTCGGAATTAATTGAAAGTTTTTGTCAAGCCAACTACCACTGCGTTTTTGTATAGCTTTTGACCGCTCACAGTGTTTGCAGTTTCGAAAGTTCTTGTTGTGCCAGTATTGGTAAAATACTTCACGCTCAAGTCAAAGTCTTTTGGTAAGCTGTAAACAAAACCAGCATTGATGTCATTGTAATCATATGCTGTGCTGTTGGCCACATTGGTGCGACCATAGTGCGCAACAACAGCTAGATTTTTTACTACAGGAACTGGCAACTTGCCATCTGCTTGCATGTAAGTTGTGCCTTGTGCATTGGCTGTACCAAAGTAGCCTTCGCCTAAGGTTCTGCTATACTTGGCAGAGATGATATCTTTGTAACCCAATCCGACATAGCCTTCATAGGTGTCAAAGTTTGAACCAGTTTTTGCGGAAGTGGTTGCACGTGGATAGAAATAATTGTAGCTACCAACGTCAATACTAATGCCCTTGAAGATTTCTTTCTTGTAACCAGCATACAAGTCACTTTCTAAACCTGCACCTGAGGTGTAGACTTGGCTAGAGACCGAGCTGTTCCAGTTACCAACATAGAAGCCACTCTTGTGTGCATAGTCGATGCCGCCCTGAACTGCAGGAGCATTTTGAGTTTGGCTAACACCGCGGAAACGGTAGTCGCTGGTCAAACCTAAATTGCCGGTGAGTTGAGCTTGAGCCGAGGCAACCAAGCCAGCGGACAAGGCTAATGCGATTAATAATTTTTTCATGCTTGAGATTTTCCTTTTAAAAGAATGCTGGGTGATCACCCAACTCTTTATTTAGTGGTTTTTACTTAGTGGCCAACAAAAAAGCCTGATTTCTCAGGCTTTTTAGACTAGTTTGGGTGACAAGGCATAGTTGCCCCGGAGATCATGCCGCTAAGGCAAAAACCTCGTCATTAGATGCGTTTGCATTTAATAAGGTTGCTTCTACGACCAGGAATCCCCAGTCCTACGGCTTCTGCTTTGCCGTGTAGATCCTGTCCATACTTGTTGCCACGTCGAAACTGTGTCAGGCCCATCATAAAGAAACTAATTGTTCAATACATGGAAGACCAATGCAATTACAACTATGATCAATGTCTATGTAATTTCTTTATGGTGGACCTGCTGGGTTCTGCCCCCAGGTCCGCAACACCTTTCTTTCAAGGCATTATACTACAATTTTACTTTGCCAGTCTAGGTATTATACAGATTGCACCGTCTGTGCATAAACCGGCGCCGGGCTAAAAGTATTCAAAAATGCTATATAGGCGTTGGCTGAGCTTTCATCAACCCACCCGCGAAGAATGAGTGCTAAGGGTTGACCTTCTGCGGTGGTTACTCCGGTTCGTTGAACACTATACGATATACCATTGGTTGTTCCTGACCCCATTTGAGTCGTCACATAGTTTTGGACTGAAGTCTCTTCTGCAGTTGTTAGCTGTCGAGCAAAACTTGTTAAAGTGTCGAATGCCATATTTTTTTCCTTTTTTGGTTAATAGTGTTATTTATAATAAAAACGACATAGGCCACCGGTTAGATGATATTTTTCAAGTTCGTTGTCAATAGAATAGACCATAAATCCAGCACCAAATTTCCAAAGTTAATTTGTAAAACAACCACATGATCACTAGTCCTGTGCCCAGTGTGAAAACTTGTATTTTATTCATAGACCCGTCCTACCACCAATTTTGATCAAAATTGGAAACTAAAAAAGCAATAAAAACACAATAGCCACTACTACTACACCAATGGCAAAACTGTAGTCTTGATTCATGTCATTTACCAAACAAGTGAGCCACTATTCCCATGGCCACAAATACTGCCAGGGCAGCTATAGCTGCCCAGGGAATGTTTTTCAATATGTTCATTGTTCGTCCTGATGTTCATTCAACCACATAATACCATAGCAAATCACTATGGCCATGAATGCAAAAAATATCAACCACATGTTAATTATACCCTTTGATGTTTTTGCCGTCAATCCGGGGATTTCCTTTTGCCATAACATTTTCTAGTTGCCGAGCACGATCTCTTTCGGGTGGCAACGGACCACAACCCAGTCTTGCCCACTCGTCTTCCGAGTAGTAATAGCGTTCTACAGGCGGTTTCTTTTGCTGTTCCACGGTCATGATATTTACCTTTTAACTGGTGGGCCGAGAGGGATTTGAACCCACAGTGTCATTTCTGAGGCGGATTATGAGTCCGCTGCCTGCAACCAATACGGCGTTCGGCCCTTGATTACAGTATAGCATCAAGGCCCGTAGTTGTCAAGAAATTGTTCCAAATTACCGTAGAGATTGACCATGACCGCTTCTCGGCTTCCAAAAAACACGATCTTTTTGGGTATGCCTTTGGTGGCCGAAATATAGTAGGGCATCTGCATTTTCCTATCCAATTTGAGCATGAGACGCTTGTTGAAAGTCAAAGGATCTGTGATGGCATACTCGTAGTTTTCGAGGTCCAACCGACGAGACAATACATCATATCCAATGCCTGTCAATCGCATGCCACCGGTACGTCGGATGTTGAACCACCAGGCTGGCAAGGCCGCATCTATAGGCACACGATCGGCCTCGGGCAAGAGCTCGATGAGTTGTTGTGTCAGTAGATGTTTGTCACGCACATCATCAGGGATAGACCTGATCCCCGGCTCTTAACAACACCACTGTGAATCGATCTGTTTTAAATTGCGTGTTGAGTTTTTTGGCCAGATTTTTGGCATGCCCCGGATTGCTAAATGAAACCTTTTTGTATTTTGGGCCAGGATACTGCACCAACATGTTTGATGTTTTTAAGTTGATGGGTTTGGCATCATAGAACACGGCCCACACACCTTCACTGGCCAAGACCTGCTCGGTTTTGTAGGTGGTCTTGTTGATATGCTCAATTAATACGCTGGGTTTTGGGCGACTCATGTCATTAAACTCCTATATTTTATTTATCAGAAAATATAGGTAGTTTTAGAATGTGCCTCCGGTGACCTGTACAGTGATCACTTCTTCTTGGCTGTGTTTGGTGTCTTGTTCACGCAGATTGTTCAATTCCAGCAATAATCTGGTAATATCTGCATGTAGGTCTCGTGCGTCTTTCATGCTCATGACAAAATCACGAGCACCACGTGCTTCGTGTCCCAGTACACGTTCTATGAATTTATTTAGATGTATGGTCATGGGCTTCTTGTTCGGTATAGAAAGGACCTTGGTAGGCATATCGCTGTAGAACGATTAATTTTGGGCACTGCACTGTGCGCCAATGCCGTCCCCGGCGCACATTGTACCATCCTGCGGCAAACCACGATTTGCTCTTGACTGATTTAGTGTACACTGGTAACTGTTGTGGCACGTCCCACATGGGATTATGCATACGCCCCGATACCGGATATCCATGCACATGATCTGAGTGGATCTTGGACTTGATTTTTTTCACTGGAGCTTCGAATTCAATATTAATATATTTTGCTGCCAGTTTGATTGTTCGGAATTGTGCTACTTGATTGTTGATCTTGACTTGATACCCTCCGTTGCAGGCTTCGATATTACCGATCTTGCGATCGTTTTCTTGTAAGATCCAAAACTGTTTGTCTATTACTGGTTTGGCTATTAGTGTCATTTTATTTGTTTATTATTCCTTTATTTCAAAATTTGTTTTTTTTACAACACATTTAAAAAGATCATTGAAGTTGTGAACATGAAAAAGTTCATGTTTTATCCAATCAGGCAATCTTTCAATTTCTTCTCTGAGAACCGGAGCTTCTTGTGGCCAGTCTGGTCCTTTGATGCTATCCCATGCCACAGTTAAAATATATCCATCGTCAACATTATTATCTAAAGCAAAGCCTATTTCACTTTGTGCATAATACGGCATTGTTAGATAATTTTGATGATTCTTTGCCGCTAAAATATTTTTAAAATATTTTTTCTCTGATTCAGTGTAGCCAGTCAATAAACTATAGTTAAAGATAGATTGTAAAAAAAAATATTTTGGAACTTTGTTTAATTTTTCTGAACTAGAAACACTACACAATGCTGTTAATAAAGAAAATTCATAGTCATTATTTAAAATGTCCATCCAATAATCATAATACTCTGGTTTGGTCACCCAGGCACTTGAGTCACCAATCATAACAATCTTTATCTTGTTTGTTTGCTCTAAATGTTTAATTGCATCAGTTACTGTGGGCCATTTATTGTTACCGTAATCATCTTGACATATCAAGCCGTTTACGGACAGATGGTCAAGATAAAATTGCAAATCAGATACAGTAATGTCAAATTCTTTAGCACCATCAACATGACAGTATGATAATTTAGGAATATCTGGGTAATTGTGCAAATTCGTGCTGTTGTCTATGCAAATTTTTAACTTTGCGCCTGGCCAAAAGTGAACATTGTTAACGACTATATCTGTATATTCTTTATCAATATCAAAAATAAAAAATGTTTTGTCCAAGAGTTCGGATAGTTCTGTCAACACATAGGTGCTACCACCTACTCCGATTTCCGAAATCTCACCATTATTTTTGTTTGCAGATAGGAATCCTAAATAATAAAACAAAATTGTGTCAGCATATGATTTCAATGCTGGAGTAATTTTTTGTTGACAAACTAAGTTTAAAAATTTAGCCTTATCAGTTATCATTTGAGTTGTCATTTAACACGCCTTTGTATGTTTCGTTCATCCAGCGTCCAAAACTTTCGGCTGATTCACTGCATTTGTTTAATTCATATTTGCCACAGAATTGCATGAATCGCACACCCACCTGACCCACATCCTTGTGGCTGATCTGTTCACGTATGGCCGCATCCACTTTGGCCTTGATGTCGTCTGGTTGTGCTGTCAAGTCAATCAAGGTTCTATTGCGTTCATAGTCATCCAACACTCTATGCTCTACACCATCTGGATCCGTCCAGCGTTGTAACATCATGTTGTTCCAGTTGTAACCCTTTTTATTCTTGTCAGCAAACGCTTCTTGTAAGCCAACCTTGTTCTTGGTGCCTTTGGTCCGAACGCCCGGGAATGCCGAGAACACGTTATCTGAGCTGTCGCCACGCATACACTTCTCGAACAGTAGCCATTGCGGATCAGGTATCGTCTTGGGCTCCTTGCTTTTCTTGTCAATAACTGGTTTACCTTTGGCATCAAAGATTCCTTCTATGGTGATCAGTTCGTCGGTGATTCCATTGTATTGCTTGACATTGGGTGCTACTAGTTGAACAAAGTCAGTATCACTGCTGATAACAACATGTTCATCTTGGGGATGTAATGCGATCCAGCGGGCTATGATATCATCGCCCTCTGCTGTTGGACACCTAATGACTGAGCAATTGGTCTTTTCAGACAAGTATTTAGTCAGATTATCATAGGTTTCCCAGAACAGCTTGTCCTCTTCCAGTTCGTTTTCTGTAAGGGCCTGGCGTGCTACTGCGCGGTTATTTTTGTAGGGTTTGTACATGTCCTTGCGCCAGCTTCGCCCTTCCAGGGCAAAAACCATGTGATCAGCTTCAAAACGACGGGCCACCTTGTTGGCAGCCATCAGCGTGACATGCAAGGCAAAGCCCAGCTTTTCCCAGGTGTCTGCGGCACGGAAAGCGCCGTGTCGGGCCCGAAAGAACATATTGGCGGTATCAATGAGAACATATTTCATGCTATTAGTATAACATTAAATCAACCAAAAGTCAAATAAAATTGTTGGTTATGATATAGTTCAATAAAAAACGATGGAATGCCGAATGTCCATCCCGTCCAAAATGCCAAGAATTAGGCATGACCGTTTCTATGCCCTTTGATCTTATGATAGCATCAAAAGTGTACTTGCTGTCGTAAGGTCCAATGTAATTGATCCCCCACTCTTTTTTATCTAAAATTTTACCAAAATCATTGTTACCGTTAAAAAAAATATGGGCAACACCTTGATCATTTAATTCCTGATGGAACTCCCAAATTTCACGGTGCGCTTCCTGGGTTTTTACTTTCCAATCGACACCAACGATATAATTGCGATATCTCTCTGCAGCTTCTGCAGGAACACTATCAGTTCCACTGGCACCTACTTGATAATAGGTTCCGTTGTACAACCATTCTTCACGCTCCCAGGTGCTCCATTGTATGATAATTAATTTGTCGTTGTAATCTTGTCCGTATCCAGCCAACCATTCTCGGGTGGTGCGTAATATTCTTGTGTTAGAGCTGGCGCTTTCAGCATCGCATTTTAATCCTGCTTTTAATGACATGCTCAATTGTTTCCCCCAGGTTACTTCTAGATTTTCAGGATGTGGAGCTCGTCCTAAATAAAAATACTGTGAATCATCCTCAGCAAACGCATGGGGGTTCACTGCTTCGGCGCCCGCAGCATGACTGTCACCATTCACATACAAGATCATAGTTGTTTTTCTTTTGCGTAATTGCTCAAGGTCTGCGCCCAGAACTTGTGAGCCGAAGCATCGTAATGAAAAGGATCCCCTGCAATGGGTTTAATACTTTTTGAATTTAAGAATCTGACCATACAACCATCTTGGTCATAGGGTTGGAAAAAATTTCCATTCCAGTCGCGACAATCTTTGATGGATTTAAAATTGTCATAGGTCATCCAAAATAAGTGTCTGATACTGCGAGCCTGGAGTTTTAGATGCATGGCATAGATACGATCGTGCCAGAGATCAATACACTGTTGTTGATATTCTTCAGTAAGCGTTTGTTGCCATTGCTTGTATTTGGCCTTTATAGGTTCCGGGATGCCAAAGTCGGGCCCGCCGCATACGCTTATATTACTATATAACCAAGGCCATTCTTCACGCTCAGCACTGGTCCAACCCACAAACAAAAACGTGTCTGCAGGCCAGCTAGTATCGGCCAAAAAATATTCTATATGAGTTTCAATCCAGTAATTGCTGGCGCCATTTTTGCTCCAACAGCGGAAAGGTTGATCTACGTAATTGCTGAATACCGGGACCATGTTGTTGGTGTCCGGGGTGTCCGGCACTTCGGTGCAGGCCGGGTACATGTTGCTGTCGCCAATGGCTAAGATCACGATACTTCTGATCTGCCATCGCCGAGGTCTCGAGTTTTAACAACTCGATCTCGTTCGGGATTCATGGCTTCATATTGCTCAAAGGTTTCCAATACCACGTTGCGACACACCGCAGTGAACCAACGATCTACAATGTCTGCGTCAGTGTCTTTGGTATCCATCTGATATCCGGCACGAATTAGATTGGCCACAAATTTGTCATTCCAGTCTAATTCAAAGGCACCATTTTGCACGTTGTTGGGATCGATCTCCATGCTGATTACGGCCACATAAGGTTCGCCACGTTCGGTGACCAATTCCTTTTCAGTTTTTTCAACTTTTTTGGGCCTTGCATCGACCTTGGGTTCAGTTTTTTTCTTTTTTAAAAAACGATCAAATAATCCCACAGTGTTCCTTATCAAAGTCTGGTATTACCATAGTGTACTACAGAAATACCTGGCATGTCAATGGGTAATTTGCGCCATGGATCCACAATCACGCTGCCGGGCTGGATTTGGCAGTAAGGTTGTGTGTCGGCCTGATCTCCGGTGTATTCGTAGGTGATTTTACGATTGTGTGCCCAAAGGAACACCGCAGGTCCATCAATGGAATCCAAACACCCGTTGCGATCATCAGCCAAAGGATCAACATAGACCACCGGCAATCCGGCCTCTCGGACATAAAACCCAACTAGGGTTGAATAAGATCCAATGCAGTATTCTACATCTGGCTTGTAGGCCTTGCCATGTATGACGATAGGCAAGTTATGACGTTGAGCCTGATCTACTAAGAACAGAGCCAGATTTTTTGCTTGGATTTCTCTAGCGTGCATGATTGTGTCAAACAAGTCATAACCAATATCATACTCCTCGGCCAACCAACGCAAGGCAATATTGTCTCTGGGATGGCATGCTCCGGCATCTCCCATGCCTGCTGTCATGTACTTGGGTCCCATGATACGCATGGTTGATTTGGCCAAGGCATTGGTTACCACGTCTACATTGATGTTGCCAATCTTCAGCGCAAAGTCTTGGATCATGTTGGCCAGACCTACCTTGGCACTGATAAATGTATTGTAGAAAATCTTGATAGCTTCGCACTCATCCCAGGTACCAACTTCATAGCGTGGATCGTTTTGCATGATTGTTTCGTACAGTGCTCGGAGTTCGCCAGCAACACCAGTTAAACTACCATCCTCCGTGCCCAACATGATCATCTCTGGATTGACCATGTCCCACTTGACTGAACCCATGGCAATCAAGTAAGGGTTGTAAACAAACTCGTGTTTAGGATCTAAACGTGTTATGAATTTTTTGCGTGTGGTGCCAGGCAATACTGTACTGATCAGCACGACTTTTTTACTGGTTTGAGAATAAGCATTGACTTTGTCGATAGCGTCAATAACTGCATCATGACCAAAATCTCGAGGAGTCATATGGCTTGACGGAACACTGCCATCGTAGCCTTCGGCATGCGGAGTGGGCACAGCAATAAAGATCCACTCGCTTTCGTTGACTAATTCTTGAATATCACATACTTTTACACTGTCGCTGGTGCGTGGATAAATGTCGTAACCGCGTACTTCGTGCTTTTCTGCAAATACTTCGGCGCAATCTAGCCCAAGTTTACCTATACCAATGAATCCTATTTTAGCCATGCGAGTCCTTTATTCTTAGAGTACTACAGACTAATTTATCTGGTATCTGTGTGGCCTTTAGGATTTTTTAAACACAGGTATGGGCAACATCTTGTGTAGACTACGGGCACGGATTCTGCGATATTGCAACAACAGGTTGTAATCTGCGTCATAAGCAGGGTCAACTCCCTGTTCGTCCCAAAGCATGGCCTGCTCTAACTGTGTATAAGTAAGACCGCCCAGTTGATCTTGATCAGTGCGACCGTCGGTCCAGAGTCCATCTGTGGGCGCTGCATCAATGATATCCTGTATAATACCCAGTTCGCGTCCCAGATCCCATACTTCGGTTTTCATCAAGTCACCAATGGGACTGATATCCACTCCACCGTCGCCGTATTTGGTATAAAAGCCCACACCAAAGTCTTCGACTCGGTTGCCTGTGCCCACCACAATGCCGTGGTTGTGCTGTGCTATCTGATACAAGCATGCCATACGCAGTCGAGCACGGCTGTTGGCCATGCCCAACAAGTTGTTATACTGTCCTAGTGTGATTTCGAACTGATCAAACACAGGTGTGAGATCCACTGTTTCGTGTTTGACATTGCTGAATTTTTTGGTGAGCCAAACACCGTGTCTCATGCTGAGATCATGCAGTTCGGGTCTTTGTCGTATGGGCATGGACACAACCGTGACTGGCATACCGGTTCTGGCACACAAGGTGCTGACCACACTAGAATCTATTCCCCCACTAATACCTACTACCAACCATTCAATGTTATTTTCGGAAGCGTAGTTTTTGATCCATGCGGATATGTCGTTTGCGAGTTCTTTCATAATTTTATTCCTTTAGTTGCCACATTAAATGTTCCTGTCGATCATGCCATTTGTATTCAATCACGGGTTTACCCGGACCGGTCCAGGTAGCGATTCCACGATAGGCCAAAGTTCCTGGCCATAATCTACGTCCTGTGATCTCACAGGTCTTGGGCCATATAACCCTGCACAATTTCCATTCGGCTCGAATGTAAAAACTGCCATTGGGGCGCTCGATACGTTCGGGTATCGGGCTCATTTGCCCCAGCCATTACCCCAGAGATCCACATGCAAGCGTGGACTGTAGTTCCAGCCATGCTTGACACAGATGTCTGCGATTCGTAACTTGTTGCGATCATACGGCTCAACAACTCCGCCCTGTGGCATCAAGTAAATCACTCCTTTAAATCCTGCACGACGATACTCATCCGTGGCACGTATGGCATCCGCAATATGCTCGTCGGTTTCTACCACAAACTTCAAGTAAGTGTGTCCAATATTGGCATAGCTCATAACGACGTCGGGACATATGGCTTCTTCCCACTTTTCGCCCGACGCACTGAGTTTGGCACTGACACTGAATGTCAAAGCTGACGGGCCTTTTTTGCCCAGTCTGGGATTCAAGGTCCAGTCCAACAAAAAATGTTGGAAATCTTTGTGCAACTCTTGAGTACCATTTGTCTCGAACGTGATGTTTTTCAAGTCTGCCATTCTTGGGTGACTCAGCAGTTCTGCATAGGCACGTTGCCAACCCAGCAATGGTTCGCCACCAGTGATTACCAAGTGTACATCATTGCCATTGTTCTGCATCCATTGATTGTTGGGTGTGAGTGCTAACATGCGTTCGACTAGCTCTTCTGTGGTCTGCGTAGGACTCAAGTGTTTGAATGCAGGATGCCACGACGCATAACTGTCACAGCCGGTTTCCACCAAAGGCAACTCTTCAAATTTGTTATACAGATGTACTACTTCAGCCACTTCATCGGCGCCCTTTGATTTTTCTCCTGGAGCACAACCAAATCCTGCACAGGTAAAATTACAACCATATGTGCGTAAAAACACACTTGGCACACCTACAAAGCGACCTTCGCCTTGTAAACTATAAAATACTTCTGAAACTTTTATTTTACTCATCTAACACCTTTATAGAGATACCTTTGTAAGAATATGTTATTGTGCTACCGGATTTGGACTTGTCTAGACTGTGAAAGATAGATTGAAATTCTGTTTGCGTGAGTTCAAAATAGTCTATGGGTTGTTTGGCCGTTTCTATAGCCTCGGTCATTTGTTCTTGTAGAGTGGGTTTACGATATTTTATTTTCATACGCTTATTTAGATTGCCACCATGATTCCCATGGAAAAACAATCCAACAATCTTCTTCGGCTTTATTTAGATCAACTGCACTGTAACTGACAGGAATTTCCGACTTGCTTGATTCGTTATCAACCAACACTGCCACACGCACATTGTGGCCCCAGATGTGGTCCCACACTGGACTGGTAGCAAAACAACTGCTCATCCAATCTTTCCTGATCCAATTTAAGGTAGCACCCGAATCGTTAATGTCATCTACGATTAGGATATTTTTTTTCAGTGAGTCGGCTGGGTAACCGTCTGCACCGCCATAACCAAACGCATCTTCGGCCATCCAGCAGTTGGTTTCTTGTTGACTACCATCTCTGAGACTGACCTTTAGTGTTTCCATCCTGCAATCAAGGTATTGGCTGATCAGGTTAGCAGGAACCAAGCCGCCACGAGTAAGTCCTACTACATAGTCAGGGCGCCATCTGTCCAGATTTATTTGACGCAATAATTCGTGTGTTTGACGTTCGGTATCCTGCCACGAATAATAAATTTTCTTCATATTTGGTAATTTTTCAAAGATTTTTCGAGTCCCAATAACTCAAGACCAAGTGCAGACAATTTGGAACCGTCGCCGGTGTAGCAGTTTTGATCGACTGCGCCAACACTCACAAGTTTTGTATCCAGATTGTGCAATTCTGCAAACATGATAATGAAATCGCTGAGTTTATATTTTGTATTATAAACTAAATTTATGTCTTTGTCACTGATTTGTTTGGCCATAACTGCCTGTGTCACAGTTAAAATGTCTGGCACACTGATCATATCAAATTCTTTGTCTGCAGGAATCGAAAATGTTTGTCCTAATTTGGCTTTGTTTATAAATGTCTTCAATGGACGATGGTTTGACTCGCTGGAATCAAAACAACCAAAAATTCTTAAATTATAAAAGTCAGTCAACATCTGTGCCTGGCGTGCTATGATATTTTTGCTACGGCCATAACTGTGTATTGGGTTACGTGACCAAATCTCTGTTTCGCTCACACAGTTGATATCAGTATCAATGTCGAATTCGGCACCTGTTGCGAAATTGATCAACATGCCAAATTCATGCCGATTGGCTACTAGGTTGGAAAAACCAACAAGGTTGTTGGTGGCAATATCTGCATCCATGGATTTAGCTGTGTTGCGCCCGGCACTGGCACAATGCAGTATGACATCGTAATGACCTGATCTCAGTTGTTTGGCAACCTCTGCACTGTTGGTAAGATTCAAGTCCTGCCGATTCGGTGCATCAACATCATGATCAAGATGCTGGGCAAAATAAGTGCCCAGGAATCCTCCAGCACCTGTGATCAGGACCTTCAACGGCGTCGCTCGTAGTGGAAGAAAGGATTGCCCTCGGCAAATGCCTCGTCAGAAACCAAAGGGCTTTGATCATTGATAGGACGACCCATTTCTAATTTGGGTTCAATCTGACAACCTGGGTCGATCATGATTTCTATGATTCTGCGACCGGGTCTCAACAAATCCGCAGTAACCTGGTCCAAGCCGACCACTCGAGCATAATCAAAATCAAAGGCACCAGCAATCTTGACAAAATCAGGCCGACCTGGCCCTTGATCAGTTCCTGCATAACGCCCACCCATGTAGGTGTCTTGGAATTGTTTGATCATGCCCAGACCATGATTGTTAAAAATTACAACCTTGATGTCAAGATCATATTCTTTGACGGTTTGCAGTTCCTGTAGGTTCATCTGTATACCTGCATCACCATTGCAACAGATCTGTTGGCGGCCAGGTTCTACTAAGGCAGCTCCTATGCTGGCCGGCAAAGCATAGCCCATGGCATAGTGTCCACTGCTGGTCATAAGCAATTGATTACTGTTTTTATAAAACGTTTGATACACCCAGCAGTGGTTGGCACCAGCATCTGTGGTGATGATGGCATCCGAATCAGCAAGCTCTTGTAACCGTTCGACTACAAGATAAGGACTCATGGTGCCTTTGTTGAGACTGTAGCTACTAGTGTCTTTGTTGAAGTACCGTGATTTCATTAAATATAGATAACTTGCCCATGTGGATGATATCTCGGGTACTTGCACGCCATCCAACACCTTTGCAAGACGTCTTAGATCAAAGCAGGCCTGATACTGATATTTTTCTGGATCAAGTTTTTCTAGTTCAGCAGGATCAAGATCTACAACAAATATGTCCGCCTGCGGTGCAAAGTTGTTGGGATTACCAGACCGTTGACGATTGTCCAGCCTTGATCCCAAGACCAAGACACGGTCGGCATTTTGAACAGCAAAATTTCCACCACGATTGCCATACACACCAAAGTGTCCAATATAGTTGCTTGTATCATGATTGAAATAATTTAGGCTGGCCCAGGTGGCCACAAAGGGCATATGATTTTTGTTCAACCATGATTCCAGAGCTGTCTCGGTGCCTGCCAGGCCCACACCAGCACCAAATATCACCAAGGGTCTTTGTGCTTCGGAAAAAAATTCTGTTATACGATTGGCCAATTCTGTGATAGAAACTTGTGTATCTACCGGAACCACTGCTTTGGGCAACAACAGTTCACTGTTGTCCATTTCGGCATTTTGTAGATTCATGGGAATGTCTACTACCACTGGTCCCATGCGACCAGCGTAGGCCTCTTCTACTGCACGTTTGAGTTCGCGACGCATTTCGTCATGTGTTGTAACAGCTACAGCATATTTGCTCACTGGCCGTACCATGCTTACTATGTCCATCTGCTGGAAGCCGGCCTGGCGTACTGGTGCATTCCTGTAGAGTTTTTGCTCTTCGTAGTTGACCTGCCCGGTGATGTGCAGGCTGGGTATGGAATCATAGTAGCCACAGGCGATGCCAGTTATCAAGTTGCTGGCCCCGGGACCACTAGTACAAAAGGTCACACCCAGTTGTTTGTTGGTGCGCCACAACGCATCTGCAGCCATGGCCGCTGCTTGTTCGTGTTGAAAACATGTATACCGCATGCCAGGTTCCAGCGCCACGGCATCCAGCATGAATGCACATGCACCGCCCTGCACCACAAACACATTGGTGGCTCCTACGGCTTTGAGAAACTGCGCTACGTATTGACTGCCTTTCATCTTGATTCCTTATTTAAATAAACTCATGAAGCCATCGACTTTCTCGCCAATGTAGGCAATCTGTTCTGGCGTGATAACTGGACTACATCCATGAAAGAATGTGTTCTTCATGGTGAATGTGGCCACAGGAAAATTGTCCCGGGCCTGTGCTGTATCCATCAGATGTGAATATGCTGGTTGCAACATGATATTGCCGGCAAAATATGGTCTTGTCTGTATCAAATTTTCTTCTAGGTAGTCAACAATGTCCATGCGTGAGAATGGTGCCCCTTCACGTATGGTAAGAGGAAAAGCAAACCAGCTGACATCTGCCTTTTCTCTTGCACGTGGTAGGTGGAAGAACTCTTCATACTTTTCATAGATCTTGAACAGTAGATTATAATTGCGTTGGCGTAGTGCGTGTATCTCTGGCAATTTTTTGATCTGTTCCAGACCCATAGCTGCCTGCAGTTCAATGGGCTTGAGGTTGTAACCAATCTCGTCATAAACATATTTGTGATCAAAGATTTCGCCAGGCATCTCTGGAATCCACTCTTGAAATCGTTTGCCACATGTGCCACATTTGAGTTTGTTGGCTTCGGGTCCTACACAATAGCAACCGCGACCCCACTCACGCAGACTGCGCACAATTATTTCGTGTTGCGGATCATTCATGGCCACAATACCGCCTTCGCCCATGGTCATGTGATGCGCTGGATAAAAACTACACGAGGCCATTTCACCAAAACTGCCCAAAGGTTTGCCATCATAGGTAGTTCCAAGTCCATCACAACAATCTTCCAACAAGACCAAATTATGTCGTTGGACCAATTCCATTACTTGATCCATGTTGGGTGGGTTACCCAGCACATGAGCAAAGGTCATGATTCGGATGTCAGGATCGTTGGCAAGTATGTGTTCTGCTTGATTCAAGTCAATGTTCAAGGTATCGATTTCAATGTCACAGAACACAGGAACGAATCCGTTTTGCAAGGTCGGATTAAGCGTGGTTGGGAATCCTGCAATTGGCATCAGTACTTTGGTGCCAGGTGGAAAATTGTGGCCACGCTTGCTTTTCATTGCTGTCATCATAAGTAGGTTGGCTGAACTACCACTGTTGGTAAGCACCCCGCGTGATTTGCCAAATTCTTTTGGAAATTTTTGTTCAAAGCGCAGGCTTTTGTTGCCCATGACCAACCAGCCATTCAGCAAAGTCTCGGCAGCAGCCACATATTCATCTGAATCAAAATGTGGCCCTGCGTAGTTTACAAAATCCTTGCCAGCCACCCAAGTCTTGGCAGCTTGTTTTTGTTCAATGTAATGCTTGATTTGTGTTAAAATTTCATCCATATTTGACTTCCAGTTCTTGACATAATACTTTCATCATATTGACCACTTGAATGCTGCCTCGGCTGGCACAAAAATGCAAAATGTTTGCATCTGCAATTGGCAATCCAGAATTCCAAATCCTGGTAGCTTCTAGTTCAGCTGGACTATCACTTCTCAAGTTATGACACATGTAATTCATTTCAGGATGTAAACAATCATCTTCGTGTATACCTTGTGCCCAAAACATGGCATTGTTTCTTAGTTGATCGAACCCCCAATGGCGATCCGGGTGTGTTTCTCGTTGTTCATCCCAGTATTGTTGTCCCAGTTCCCATATTTCTTTTTTCATGGTATGTGGGAAATACATGACGTCGTTGTTAAAATGATGTTGAAATTCTCTATGATTTCGGGGCTCAGTGTAGTTGAAAAGTCTGAACTCTTTGAAACGATCGCCGAATAGACTGGTAGGACGGATCATAAATGTGTCGGCCCCGGCCCAAAATATGTTGCAGGGTTCTTGATGCCACAATTCTTTAATAGCTTTCCAGTTGGCTTCTGTATAAGTGTCATTGTCGTTGGTGGGTTCGGTCCATAACACGGCCTCAAATGGTTCTTGACAAAATTTATGGAATGAGGCCAGCCTCATTTGGTACATTTCTCCGTAGGCCTTGTACAGATCTTGATTCTTTTCCATGTGCCATCCATTCTGGATTGGCCGCACAGCCGATACCAAATAATTTTTAACGGTCATTTCGATCTGCCTAATATAGCACCACTGTTATGACGATGCCCCTCACTGTGCAATAACCGATAACCTTCGGATAACAAATAAGGAATAGCCGCCGAGCACTTGCCAATGAATACACCTTCATCTGGTTCGTACCAAGTGTCGTCACATACAATAATACTATTGTCGCTCATCAATGGCATAAACCGAATTGCTTGTTTTAAATGGGCTTGTTGACTGTTTAGATTGGTCATTTCGATTCCCATTTTTTGTAAGTAGCGTTCTTTTACTGCTGGCACAAAAGGTTTGGCTTTTCGATTGACCCAATAGTCCCAATCAAAATTATCTAAGTACACCAAACTCACTTGAGCAGTGGGTTCCAAGTTTCTAAAGTTGTCCAAGAAGTCTTCACCTTTGGCCTGTATGGCTCGAACATGATCGGGCATGTTCACAAACGTTTGTTTGAGCCCGTCAATTTGATCTTGGTCATAGTCCACAGCATAAAATCTTGTGGCACGGTTTTTGGCCAAGTCTGCAAAGAACTTGGTACTGCCTTCGCCGCGATCAACACCAATCTCAATCCACACACCTGGATCAATTTGATGTATAAAATTTTCTACATTTCGATAGTAGGTGCCCATCAATCAACTCGCTTTAGTAAATCTGCCTAATATAGCACCACTGTTTTGTCTGTAGCCTTGGCTGTTCAATACTTCATATCCTTGTAACAGCAAGTAAGGAATAGCCGCGGAACACTTGCCAATGAACACTCCTTCATTGGGATGATACCAGGTATCGTCACATACAATAATGCTATTATTGCACATCAATGGCATTAGTCGCATGGCCTGTAACAGGTGAGTTTTTTGGCTGTTGATGTTGGTCATTTCAGTGCCCATATAATCTCTATAGTGTTGTTTTACTGCTGGAACGAAAGATTCTTCTTGACCGCCCACCCAATAGTCCCAATCAAAGTTGTCGAGGTACACCAACGAAAATTTCTTTCCAGGATTATCGCGTGAGAATTGTTCCAGAAAGTTTTCACCAAATGCATGTACCAGTTCTATATGATCGGGCAAAGGCCCTTGGGCCAATCGAAATTGTCCGTCTGCACCCAATACTGCCTGTCCTTGTGATGACAATACTGTTCTGGCCCGTGTGATTTGATTTTCATCTGCGTCAACCCCATAAAACTTAACGCCTTTTGTTTTTGCTATATCAGCAAAAAATTTAGTGCTACCTTCGCCACGATCAACACCAATCTCAACCCAGGCACCGGTTGGATCAATTGCATCCATAAATTGTGCTACTTCTTTGTAATATGTTCCCATAGATCACCAAATAAAATTTAACATGTAATACTCTATAACTTTTTGTAATTCTTGATCAAAGTTGGCCAAGGGTTGCCACCCCAAGGCCTTGAGTTTAGAGTCGTTGATTGCATAACGCACATCCTGGCCTTGTCGGTAGCTACTAGTGATGTAATCTTCCCAACGATCTCCGGCTCCGACGCCGGGATAGTGTTGCAAAATCTTTTTAATAACTTCTTTGTTGGGCATTTCTGCATTGCCGGAAATGTTATAGATTTCATTTATGCGGTTGTGATCAATCACGGTCATTACTGCCCGAGCAGTATCTTCAACGTGCAACCAAGTTCTTTGTGGCTCACCACGATCGTGCAGGTCAATTTTTTTTCCTATTTTAAGATACTTGATTGACTTGGGAATTAATTTTTCAACATATTGACCAATGCCATAATTGTTAGTAGGGCGCACAATCACATATTTGATGCCATAGGTCCTAGCCCAGGCCAGGATCAACATGTCGGCAGCTGCCTTGGATGCTGAATAAGGATTGCTGGGTTTTAACAGATCAGTTTCAGTGTGAGCGCCTAAATCAATGTCGCCGTAAACTTCGTCGGTTGAAAAATGCAACAATGTTGGTTGCTTTTGAACAGGCTGTTGTCGGATCAGTTCTAGCAGACGGTGCACTCCGTTGATGTTGCTACGCAGGAATACTTCGGAACTCATGATAGAGTTATCCACATGAGTCTCAGCCGCTGTGTTTATTATATAATCGCAGTCATACAGTCGATCAAGATCATTGATATCTTTGTGTATGAACTTAAATGTATCGTATTTTTGAAACTCATTTAAAAAATCAAAATTGCTGGCATAGGTACCTTTGTCCACACCAATCACGTGCCAGCCACGTGCTAGGCACTGGCGAGTAACATGAACCCCTATAAATCCCAAACAACCGGTTACATATACAATCTTTTTCAAAGTTTTCTCGCTTTGATCAAGAGATGCCAACCTAGATATTCTCTCACAGCAGCCCGCATGGTTTCGGGCATGGCCTCAAACCAAGGTTCTAGTTCAAATCGACCCTGTTTATAGGCAGGGATGTTGTACATGAAACAATGTTCTTGCCGTACACGCTCAATATGATAATCGGGTTCTAGCAATTTGGTGATTTCTTCTCTGGTAAATGCTTCGGCATACGGACAATCGGCCTGTGCCTCAAACTGATCCAGCCCTTTTTGTATCATGGCATATTTCCACGAATTGCGTGCATATACCATGAATCTTAATTCTCCACCTTGGGGCAGAACGTTGGTAATATTGCTCAAGTGTGACCCCATTCCTGGAAAGTGATGCAACACCCCATAACTGTAAACCAGATTGAATTTACCTAAACTTTGCAAAAAGTCCAAATCGGTCACACTGCCCTGATGGAATTCGCCATGTAATTCGTACACACCAAACCGTTGACGACAGATATCTAAGCTTTCTTGACTTATGTCTATACCCACATACTCGGCACCATGTCTAGCAAATTGTTCGGCATCTGAACCTATGCCACAACCTATTTCCAAAACACGACGACCTCGCCAGAGATGGAATCCAGCAAAGTCTAATATGTGCGGTTCGGCTCGGTATCGTTTAGCAGTAACTTCGTCAAAGTAAGCTTGGGTACCTACCGGTGCTCGACTATGGCGAATATTACAGGGTTGATTGTTCCAGTAGTCTTGTATGCGTTGCTCTAGAGTCTTGGTCATAATTGGTTCAGTGGTTTTGGATCGGCGTGACTGATCTGGAACTGGCGCATTTGTTTGTTAGTATCGTTGGCTCTTAGCTGTTCCCAGGGATCTTGTTTTTGTAATTTAACATTTTCCCAAAAGCTGGTATCTATGCCGCGACTTTTCATATAGTCACTGATTACATCACATTCTCGCATGCGTTTGGCAGTCCAGGAAATATGATGGAAATCTCCTGGATTGCTAGGATTGCCTTCCAACATGGGTCGGTTCTTGTAGGTTGCATCTAAATTATTGCCTGTAAGATCGGCACGATCGTGTTCCACATGCACGTTGATGCGTTCAAGTATGTTCATACAATAGGCCTGTTGGCTGATCCAGGCATCTGATATTTGGTGTGGACTCAGATGTCCTAGTAGATCCAACCATTCACGTGGCACTATAGGAAATATGCTGTAGGGATGGTCGTTGTGTGTGCGGAATGCCAATATTTTAAATTCGCCGGTATGTCCAGCAATTATGTTATCCCAGCCTTGGGTATGCATGACCGCATCGTCGTTCCAAAATACCAACCAATCTGCTGAGCTGTTGAGGGCCAAAGTGTTGACATATTCATTGAGCCGGATATAACCAATTGGTTCAAATGTTATGGCAGTGTAGTTCACGCCATGATTATCCAACCAAGGTTGTAAATGCTCTGTGAAGTGTTTGATCCCAACTACATCATCATTGTCAAAGCCCAGCAGGATTTGTACGCTGTCAATATCATGTGCCTGCTCAACCAGACTTTGTACACTGCGATCTAGTGCAGTTGTCCTGCCACGTGTAGGTAAAAGAACTGCTATTCGATATTCGTTTGCCATAGGCTGATATTTATAGTAGCCGTTTATTTGGCAAACAAATCTTATCCTTCATAGATGGCCGAATTACCGGTGTGTTCAAACACTTCGGCACTGCGTAGGCGCACACCTTGACCCACAGGATAGCGTGCCGAAAACGTCTTTCCGTTTGGTAAGCCGTATTCACGACCGGCCTGGAATGTGCGTAGGATGTGTTCCATTTCTTTGTAGGCCAGTTCGCTAAACTTCTCACAACCCACTGCTTCTACAATTCTCAAGTCACATACCCCGCCCTGATCTTGTAAGCCCATGCGAGCCATTTGTTCAAACATGCCTCGATGAGGATCATCCTCGGCCACTACTAGAGTGTGATCGAACATATATTCGCTCCACTCTTTGAAGGCCTTGAGTCCACCAAAGTCCATGACCCAGTTACGGTCATCTAGTGTTTCGCTTTCAAACACTAACGTGATACCAATCGAATAACCATGCAATAAACTGCAATGGCTGTGAGTGCTGCGCCATTGTCGAAAGCAACAGCTGAGTCCGCGATCGGTGCCGTATGTTTTTGTTGATACGTAAGTTGCCATGTTAAATCTCCTATGTTAAGTTTAGCATAGGCGGCAGAGTTTGTAAAGCGGGATGACGCCGAAGAAGACCGCTGAGTTGTTACTTATCTTGCTTGACTGGCTCACATTTGAGATGTTCGTTACAACGTTCAAATGTGCCGTTTTGAGTGTTCATTCTAACTATCTGATCTTTATGTACCGTGAAAGTATATTTGGCATTGTCAATCGCCGGCATGGTAACTTGATAGGTTAACAACGCACACATGAGAGCAGTTAGAAAAATCATTTGGTATTTTTCTTTGGCGGTATTTTTCTAGCAGATTTGGTTTGAGTGGTATCTGACATGTCAATGAGTTGTTGCACAGTATCAAGAGCTTGTGTAGTAGCAAACATCTGCCAAAGTTGATTGTTAGCTACCTCAATGCTGGTGAATTCTAGTTCAATGATCTGATCATTTTTTAATTGGAGTTGGAATTTTCTTTGTTGACTCATGTGTGTCCTCAATCGTAGTAAACGTATCCTGATTGTTTATTAGTTATGTTTGCGCCAGGTCGATCTATTTCTTTTGAGGGTTTGTCCCAAAGTCTAGCGCGACCTTCTCTCTGCTGTTGTTCGGTGTCGGGGTGCTGTTGTTTATACCGTGTTAACCACTGATCAAATTCGCTGATGTATTTTACCATTTTCTGTAATTACCTTTGCCAGGTATTGTGTTACGCACACCACCCACTGGATCTTCCACATCTCCGGTCCTGCGTGGAATAAGATGTATGTGTGGATACATCACAGTTTGACCAGCGGCTTGTCCTGAGTTGTAGCCGATGTTGAAAGCATCACATTCACCTTGTACAACCATGTGCATGCCATCGGCTAATGCATCTTCAAAGGCCCTGACTATCCAGTTGGCGTTGTCGTCGTCTTTGGGCACATACAATCGATGACCGGGTGTGCATGGATATCGGTCGAGATACACCACAGTTGTGGTCTTTTCATCTATTTGATTGTCCCAGGGTGCTATGCCAGCGTCTTGTGCTTGTTTTAGTTTCATTTAATCAACCCAAAATCTTAATTCAGTCATGGCCCGATACTGTCCTGCGGTAGTACTTACAGCACTCAGTCTCAACTGAGTTCGTCGGTCCAATTGATTGGTATATAGTGCCCGAACGTAACCAGTGGTTTGGTTTTGCACCATCAACTTCTTGTTAGTATATACTACATTACCTGACATGTCAACGGCTGTGGGTATGCGTGCTTCAACCGATCCAGATACAACCACAGGTTTAATGCCGGCAAAAATACCCAGATCTCCCTCGCGTTTGACATTGCCGAATCTATATCCAGTTTCGGCCCAGGTACCCCACATGTTGTTGACTCGGGTTATGAGCCCAGGATTAATGTTGGTGCTCACATACATGGCACTGGCCTGTGCCAAGAATCCACGATTGCGATATGAGACTACATTGTCCATGATGCCAGAACCGGTTACTTCACCCCAGGCACCACCAAACGCTATCCAAGGATTGGTGTTCAAATAGGTATATTGTGTGCCCAGACTCCAGGCACCTTTTCTATACCATCCTGGCACTCCCACGGTGTATTGTGTGGGTCGGTTCAAGCCCATGCCTACGTTATCTCTGCCAGCCCAATCGGTGCCCACACGCATGCCGTTGACCGTGGTCAGTGCGCCGTTGACCAGGTATTCTGCATGACTGGTCATCTCATATTGATCGTTGTGTTCGGTATTGTAACCAAATGCATTGAGTCGGTTTACGTTCATCGAAGCTAGATTAAGATTGTAACCGCGACCCAACTGGTCCAAGGCCACCACATTTCCATCTCCGAGATTCACACCGGCCAAATAACCCGAGATTGGTTTGAAACCACCCATGGTGCTCAAACTCAAACTGCCCACGGGTTTAAATATGTCTTCTTCGTTGATTATGGCCACGCCGTTGAAATATGTAGCCGCAGTCTGTGCCAGAGCCGCATTGGCCTGTGGCACGGTCATGTAAGGCCACTTTTGCAGGATAAGGTTTACTGCGTTTTGTGCGGTAGTGGTACTTTGAGAGCCTATCTCACTCATATATAGAGCTAATTGGCGGTCTGTACCATTCATGAAGCTTACAGCAGTAACCAAATATAGTTTGCCTCCAGGTCCCTTAACAACGTTGACTGTATTGCCTCCATTGTCGCCACCTTGTAGTCCAGTGGCCTGGTTCATGAAGTCTGTGAGTATATTTTGGTATGCAGCCACATACTTGCCGTCTCGGCTTTTGAGCAAGAATTGATTGCTGGTATTTTTGCCCGAAAAATCAGATCCACTGACCAAGATATCTTCCAAGCCGTCACCGTTGAGATCCAGGAACTTAGGATTGTAAGTCACTGCTGTCTGATTGTTGTAACCGATCAAGGTGGTGTCAGTGACATCAGCGAAGTTGCCACCACCGTTGTTTTTCAAGAACTGTATTTCACTGTAGTTGGGATATTTTTGCCAATTGGCCGGTCTGCTGAACAAGATAGCGTCTGGAACATTATCATTGTTAAAGTCATAGGCCACAGATCTCACAGTGTGATTGCCACCAAAGTCATATCCGGCCCACTTGGGCAGTTCAAATCTAGGAGTTGGCAAGGTGTTTATTTTGGTAAATTCCAGATTGTTGCTGGCATTAATGGTCCAAGAATATAGATTGGTTTGAGAAGTGTTGCCAGATCTGTTTTGATCTGTGACGATAATTTGTCCACGGCCGTTTTGCATGAAGTCGCCAATGGCCACGCTGCCGCCACCATTGTTGCTGGAGTAGACATTGAAACTGCTGACTCGATTGTTGATAGCAAACGTCATGCTGTTGGCACCATATCCAACCATGGCAATGTCTTTGTAGCCGTCACCGTCTAGGTCACCCACCGCGGAATCGTGTGCCCAGATGTTTGCTGTAGTCAAGGTTTGACGTTCAAAACTAGAGCCGGTGTTACGGAAAAAATAAGTAGGCCCATATATAGTAGTATCAGTGCCTGGAGCAACAAACAGGTCGTTGCGACCTGTCTTGAAAAAGTCTGCAAATTTTACAGCGGGTTCGGTGCCTATGATGACGTTTGTGTCATTAGGAAACCACTGAGCTGTTCGGTCTACAAGTCGGCCATTCTGCCAGCTAAACATACTGAGTCGAAAGTTGCCCCAATCGGCAGAGCCGGTGGGTTGTGTCATGCGTCCTGCTATCAGCACGTCTTGATTGCCTGTGCCGGACACATCTGCGGCAAAGGTATCGGCTACTGCCCATTTCCACCCAGTATCGTTGACATTGACCAAAGGATCAACCACGGCTTGTCGTACCGGTGTGCTGTAGGGAACTTCAGTTCTTAGATAAGGATTAGGGCTATTGTATGGACTATTATATCCACCGCCTCCGCCACCTCCGCCTCCGCCACCACCGCAACCGGTGATGACTACGACTGTACCAAAAAGAGCTGTCCAGAGCAGTTTACGACGCATATAGCACCCATGAGAGTAATTAATAATATAACTATTATAATACCACGAGTATTTTTATGTCAAACTAGGTTAGTACACACTAACTTCTTGTTCTAAATAGCGAATCAGCTCTTTGTCTGTGGGTTCTACGGTATAATTCTGTTTGAAGAAGATTTCGTAGCTGTCCGAACCGTATTTTCCAATGCCATGTAACTTGGTGGCATCCACCCCATCCCAGGTAGCAAAGTCCAAGGTCATTCTTCGTAATCGTTCATAACGCACATTAACCATGCCCAGGCTCCAGATCACATCTTTGACTTCTTTTTCAGTGGCACCATAGAACGCTCGGGGTCCACGCCATTTGCTCCAAAATACCGGTGCTACGTTTTTGACAGGCTTGCGGCCAGTCTGGTTCAACATGATCACGGCAGTCATATGTTGCCAGGCGCCGTGAGTATAGTTGAAACCATCAGGCAACTGCTGTTGCACCATGAGATCATCACGGAGTGGCTGGATCATCGTGGTGCAAACTCTTGTTGCAGTTTGATATTGTCCATGAACTCTTTTTTAGTTGCTGGATCAGTACGGAACGCACCTTTAAGCACCGTGGTCTGGGTCAAACTACTGTGTGCCATGATGCCTCGATTCTCACAGCAACCATGTGTGGCCTGTATATACACCCCGATGTTTTCTGAATCCGTGGCTCTAGCAATCTCTCTGGCGATGTCGTTGGCTAGTTCTTCTTGCAAAGTACCGCGACGAGCACACCACTGAGCAATCCTAGTGTACTTAGATAAACCAATAAGTTTTTGGGCAGCAATGATACCAATGTAAGCAACGCCAGATACAGGCTGATGATGGTGACTGCACATACTACGCAATTCGCTACGAACAACAAGCATGCCTTCATATCTGTCCTCCGAGTCGTTGGGAAAAGCAGTGGCGTCGGGTCTTGGTTCATATCTACCTGCCATGATCTCGTTAAAATACATTTTTGCAAGACGGCGTGCTGTGCCTTTACTATTAGGATCTGTTTCTCTATCAATTAATAATGTATCTAAAACTTTTTCAAATGCTTGAGTGGCTTCCGTGATCAACTGCTCACGTTCTTGTTCTGTTTCAATAAACTCACTGATATTGTCTCCAGCCCAGAAACGTTTGCCCGATGCTCGCATGCTGTCACGGATAACCTGGCTCAGGGGCCTTCCGTATTCTGGGTCTACTACAGCATCTTCATAGCCAGGGTGATACGGTGCTTCACGAACCAACTGTGCGTGATCCGCTACTTCTACTGCTGGGATTATATTTTTCATTGCGTTTTTAAGATCTTCACTAGTAAATGTTGTCATATTTTCCTTTAATTATACAGGTTATTTAGATTTTTGCAAGATCAAATGGAATTTTTCTCAAGTCTGGATACACCGCATCTTGGCTTTGGGGGGTGACGGTGGGCAATAATTCAAGACCACATTCACAACTTTCCAAAGTTGGACAGTAATGGTAGCCAATGATCAATTCCTTTTCATCCTGCCAAGGAATATTCAGATCACGTCCATCTGACCGTTGACGACTGAAATGTCTGTATGCGTTGACATCATCAGTTAGTACAGCACCGACCTTGCCCAATTGCAAAGGTTTGGTCCATCCAAAACTCAAACATTGGAACTGTCCTGGTCTATACATACCGGGTTGTAATCTACGGGCACTATCCCAGATTCTAGTATCGCCAAACTGATATTCACCTGTCCAGGTCTCGTCGGTGAATTCAAACTTGATGCTCAAGTGATGCATAAGCATGGGAACACTCAAATAGGTGTAAGCAGTAAAGCTGGTTTGACGCACAGCATCATATCTAAAACACAGTTCAAGAGCATGAGTGCAACCATCTGTAAGGACCACATAGGGTGCTCCAGTGTAGTCAGCCAATGCGGCCTCAAAGTCAAAAAGTGCTTTGAAACTCATCTGGTATACCATGCCCAGGCGTGACGTATGATATCTTCAAGTCCATACTTGGGTTTCCAACTACTTGTTGTCATAAACTTGCTGGCATCAGCAGTAAGCCTGGCAGGATCCCCTTCTCTTTTTGGTCCGGTAATGTAGCTCAAATCTCGTTTGGTCACACCAATAGCACCATGTATTATCTGTAGATTACTGTAGCCTGTGTTGGTTCCAAGATTATATACACCGCCGAGTATTCGAGAGTCTGTGGCCAGTATGTGTGCTGCGGCCAGGTCTTCTACGTGTATGTAATCTCTGATGCAGGTGCCATCTTCGGTTTCAAAGTCTGTGCCATTGAGTACAAACTCTCCCGAGTTATCACGCAAGGCTTCTAGCACTCTAGCAATGATATGGGTAGCACCAGGACGTTGTCCGTGTCGGGCCTGGCTGTCTGCACCGCAGGCATTGAAGTAGCGGAAGGCCACATAATCCAGGCCATAAGCACGCTGATAGGCTCGTAGCATCCACTCGATCATGAGCTTGCTTTCGCCATAGGGACTGATGGGTTCTGCAGGATCTACTTCTTGGCAAGGAGTCATTATAGGATTGCCATAGGTAGCAGCACTTGAACTAAAAATCAGTCTGGTCTTGATATTTTGCTTGACCAAGAAGTCACACAGGATCTTGGTCCTCACAAAGTTATTGTTGTAATAGTCGTCAGGATCGGTCATGCTGGGACCCACAAGACTGGTGCCAGCGCAGTGTATAATGGCATCCGGCTGGAATGTTCGTATAGCATCCAAGGCCACTTCGCCGGCGAAATCCGCCACCAACCACTTGGCACCGCAATCAAACAAAGGATTGGGCTCTAGATTGCGATCAATGGCAAACACGCTGTGACCAGCATCCAACAGTTGTAAAACAGTCTGACCACCAATGTATCCGGCACCGCCGGTAACAACCACTCTCATTCTATAAGTACCTTTTCTAAGTTATTATCAATCGCCTGTATAATTTTAGTAGATACATAGTCAGCAGTCAACGGTTCAATTCCATTATAGGTTTTTTCTACCTGTTCTTTGGTAAGAGTTCCTTCAAAGTTGCGATATCTCAAATTTGTGCGAACTGATTTGAATTGCACTTCTAGTATAGAAATATGACTGGCCTCTTGTCTAATAAGATCTATAGCAAACTGACTGCCTACCTTGGTGCTCAAATAAACACTTTTGTAGGGAGTGACGCCCGAAGTAAGATCGGTACTACACCAAACATATTGACCACTGGATCTTGAATTAGCATAGTGCTTGAGCAAAAACAAATTTGACACATAATTTACCATTATTTGACTAAGTTGATTTTGCCATGAATTTTTCAAAAATCCCAGATAGGTGCCTTGATTATGTGCTGCACAATTAATTACCAGATCATAAGAAGTCAAGTCAGTTTCAAAAATCCTGTCAGGATGGTTCAGATCTAAATCATTAGAACTCCAAGAGCATGTTTTGTATTGAGGATTTTGTTCCAACAATTTACAACAAGATGATCCAATGCCACCTGTGGCTCCTATTACCAAAATATTTTTGGTCACCTGTTGATCTTCCTTACTGGATACTTTGATTGACTGACATGGTCACGATAGCGATTTCCTGCACGATTCCAAGATTCACCTTTGCCTTCCAAGATGTCCACGATGCGATCCACGGTACCATCAGTCCAGTCCGAGATCAGGCCCTGGTTATGATGTGGGGCTTGCAACAAGTTTTCTAACTTGTGGAAGGCATCATCAATGCTCCAAGGAACGTACAGGCGATTAGGATCGTCAGCAAAGGTTTCAGGGAAACTGCGATAAGCAGGATATAACACATTACAACCAAGAGTATCAGCTTCTGATACTGTGTTAGATACCCAGTCTTGTAAAGCACAATTAAACAACACACGAGTATCGTTGAGAAGGTTGTAGTAATCATTTTTCTTCAAGTCCTCATAGATTTTAAGTCGGCCTTGTGATTCTAACTCTCTGGCCCGCAGGATATAACGCACATTGTTGCTGCGTAAAGGACCACCCTGGAACACAGCGAACTCGATATCCTTGTGTCGTCCTTGAGCCAGATACATTTCAATCAAGTCCATGTAAAAGTCTGGTTGCTTCTCTTGGTCAAATCTGGCCGCAAAGCCCACACGCATCTTGCGTTCTGCAAACGGTTTAATATTTTGCGAGCCACCTATACGCTCTAACACTTCTTGTTTGCCAAATGCCAAGCCAGAAATATTATAGATAGGAGCCGTCCAACCTGCAATACGCATATGAGCCACCATTTCTTCGTTGGTGGCCAGGACCCCTGTCACGAATTGGTTAACCATCTTTTCATACGTCGACATCCACTCCGCCATGCCCCACACATGAACGAAATCATCCGGATCAATGGCTTGAGCAAGACAACGTACATAAATGCGAGGACGCTGAGACTCAGGCACTTGATCCAAAATATAAGGTAAGCTCTCGATACCGGGCTGAAACATGTCTTCAAAGTAGATAATATCTTCACAGGTGACTTCTCCATTCCTCATCATTTGCACCAGATTCATCATTTGGCTCATTGAAAAATAACTACGACCATGTGCATCTAACACTTGTCCAACGCTGATACTCTGTGTGTTGTCTATAGTGCTTCCAGGAACATACACAACTTCCAACCCACGTCGTTCAAATACCCTACGGTTCCACTCAGTGAGTTGTAGAGTATAGCGGGCTTCGTAAGATTCGAGCCCCATGTAATATAATTTTCTCATAATTGTGTCTTTTTAAAAAAGTTTTTAATGTAATTTGCCATAACTTCGTGTCCTAAACGATTTGGATGATAATCACCAAAAACTGGACCAATGTATTTAGATTCAAGCAATTTTTGTAATGATGCAAAATTATTGTCACTGGCATCAATGATTTGTTCACATAGATCTAATCTTCCATATTTTCTAGTTATAGGTAAACTATCTCGAGACCACTGCAATGGTATAACGCTAGGAATATGAGAGTCGTCCAATAATTTAATCCAACTTTCGCAAAGCAGTTTGAGATTCGGATAAAGAGCAAGTAAATTTATATCTATGTCAGATGCACCGCCACAGAGATAAATGTCAATTTTATATTTTTGCTGTAATTCACTGAGTTTAATATAAAATATTTCTGTAAGAGTTTGGTATAGATTTTTTAGATCTGTGCATTCTGAAAAAATTCTTTGATAATCTACATTAAATTTTTCACTTAGAGCTGACATAAACGGATCGTTTTGAAAAACAATAATTTTGGCAGGATTAACAGTATTTTCTATATCAACATAAGACATTTCGCAATAATTGTGGATAGAGTAAATTATTTTCCAAAGGCTCGATGACCCTTTGCTGAAATTCACTACTTTGAAAGTGTCGGACAGATATTCTGACATTCCAGGGTGTATTAATTTTAACTCGGTTCCAATGGAATCATCAATCGCCCATTCTCCTGCACTCCAACTAGATCCAAAAATTATCAACTTGTCCATGTTTTAGTCGCGACGGTAACCTGAAAATCTGCGTGAATCTTCAGACCACATATTCTTGGCATTCTTACCTTGGCTGAACTTGTTGTATTGTTGCCAGGCATAGGCTTTAAAATTATACAAATCTTCCTCACGGAATCTGTAACCATAATCTCTACAGAATTCTAGGAAGTTCGACAAATCTTCCATGCACTGGATGTTGCGGGGATTGAGGCGATGTTCACGCTTGCCCATTTTGTTTCCTTAATATTTGATTAATAAATTAGGGCGAGAAAGTTCATACTTGATAAGGCAACCGTTCTCGCCATCTTCGGCCACCTCAATCCATACAGCACGCTCGGGATAGCGATCGGCTATCTGAGTGTACAGGTCATCTGCGATCATTTCACAGGATTTGAAATCTAGTTCTAAAACGGAATCGTTACCCGAATACAACGACTCGAGCCATCGTTTGAACTGGATGAACTCGATGTCCCGGTCATTGTGCCACACATCGATCCACACCCGGAAATGAAAAATATGCCTATGAGGACTAGCAAGAAACGATACATCATACTCTCCTGCTGTATTTAATCTAGGATCTGTGGCCGCTGCCGGATAGCAGTGTATGCCTTCGCGGCGTAAGGTCACCCAGATCTTGCGTTCTGCGTGCTCTTTGATTCTTTCTACGGTTTCTCTTTGTTCTTGTATCATTTCTTTAACAACTCCATGGTTACAATTCGGCCAATGGCTTCTGCCAAGTTGTCATTGTCATTGACTATGTGCAGTTTTCTAATGGGCTCATCATTTTTGGGATTATACCAGCGTGTTTCTACCAAGGTGCCACCAGTGATGGCCTGCACACGGAATGTGATAGGATCTGGCAGTTCAATCGTCGAATCTATGTCATCAATGCCAACGGACACTACATCATACCTGCCTTTACGACTACGGCCTCGTATTGGTTCATCAATGTCGCGACCGTAGTCCCAACCCCACTTCATGACACGGCTCCATAACCAACGTATCATAACTTGTTCCTCATCTCCGCAATCCACTCGTCCACACGAGATTCGGCTTCGGCCTGGTCCATGGCTGGCACTGTGATGCGATATGGTGTACCTGGTCTATGATGTATGTCATAGCGTATGACACCATCTAATATTATGTCGTTTTCGTCACGCAGGACTTCAAACTCCTGCAAATGTTGAGCACGATATATGGCTTGTTCTGCTAATTCTTTTACGTTCATTTTATAACCTCGTCTTGAGTATATTTAGACCAGTCGGTGAACACCGACCTGCTTTGTAAAGCATGTAAGCTGTGGCACCATACTCCTGGATTGGTGGCTTGGAAGTCTCGATCATCCAATTTGAGTGTGGCATTGTAACCAAACTGACGTATATAAGGTAGTTTAACACTGATCATAGGTATAAAGCGATCAAGTTCGACTAGACTGCTTTCCAGTAGGCCTTCGGCACAGCTTACATCTAGATCCAAGGTGCACCAAAAACCTGCATCAAGACAGTCAGAGATCATGCGTTCCCATGGGTGCCAACCATCTCCGTCGTTGACATCCAATTTAGTAAAACTTTGATTGGCTCCAAAGTATATGTGAGAGCAGACATTAAGTCGAGCTAGATGCATGATCTTGGTTGGATCTTGAACTCCCACTACAAACAGGGTTTTCTGTCCAAATGCAGGAGAGTGTTCTACTTCGGTTCCTAGAAAGAAGCTTACTGCTTCGTGTCCGTCTCGGTTCATTGATATAATTCCGCAAATATCTGTTTGTGATTCTGATTGGTTAATTGATCAAATCTGTCATACTGTGGCAAAAAAGTATCCCTTAGTTGAGAATCAATCTTGTTGACATGATCCAAAAACCTTTGTCGTAAAATGTTAGGTAATGATTTGGCTTGATTTAAGTTTAGTTGCTTTATGTATTGTACAACATGTTGACTCAGCATGTCAAACCCATGTCCACCCGATTGCGTCACCACGAAAATATTTTCAGGTAAAGTGTAATCCAACGCGGTATGCATGGCACTGGCGATATCCAGACTGCTCAAAGGAAAGTACACCATGTTGAATTGGATGTCTAAAAAATCCATAGCCAACAAATCTAAATTTTTCCGAAACAAGTTCCATTTGGCACCGTTACGGATATATTCAAACTTGGCACCAGTGGATTCAAAACTGACCACAAATCTAACATTGGCAAAATTTTTTAGCATTTTGTAAATGGGGTTGTTTTGTATTTGTGTAAGATTGGTAGTTATTTCAATTGCAACGTCGGGATTGACTTTGTTGACCCGAGTAAGAATGTCTAAATTTTCTTTGATCAGCATGGGTTCGCCGCCGGCCAATTGCAACACACGTAGATTCCCAAGATCAGCATCAGTGATCGTGGGAGAAATCCTGAACTTGGTTTTAAGATCTTCTAGTTCTGCCCATTTGCTACTGAAGGTAGAATTACAATACACACAGTTTAGATTGCAGGTATTGCTCCATCTTAGATCCAGATGTTCAAGTTTAAATTTAGAATTATCAGTTAGGTCATGAAAATAATCATATTGATAAATGCTTCTGCGACTTTCCCACTCTAATGTACCTTGCTCACGAGTCCAGCATGTTTGACAGTTAGGATGTTGTTGATCTTGTATAAACGCTTGCCGAATTTCTATAAAATCAGCATTAGTGCTCGCTTTATCAAGTTCAGTCAATGACACACGATTTTGACTGATACAGCACATCTTGGCCTGACCGTCTGGATCCAAACTAAGTCCAGCCCATGGTGCTGCACAAAAGTTTTTCCTCATTGAGATTCTAGTGCATCTAATTTTGATTGATCAAATTCTGACTCATTGTCTGAATCATCAGAAGCGTTTTCAACATCAAAAAGCGTATTAAATTGGCTGTGTGCATTTTTGGCCTTCTTGCCTTTGAATCCACGTGTGCCCACGATGTCCATCCAATAGCGATCATAATTTTCGATTATGGCTTCTGATTCTTCACGACTGTCAGTAGCGAATATAGCATCAACGATGTCTCGGAATCGGGCATGATCACCATTTTGATTCCACATCATGGCCGGCCATGAACCCGAGTCATACTCGCGATTGGCACGTTGTACCGCTTCGATATGCATCCACACATTGTGACCCATGAGCAAGGCATAACTGAAACTGTCCCATGACGTTTTGCCTTCTTTGCCGATCTTGTTTAGGTCACCGGGCTTGTATATGCAGATGTCTTTCATCTGTAACTGTTGACTAATTGGACTTTCATCAAAGTGATTTATAAGTCCGTCAGCCAATACCGCAGGTCCAAACTGACGTGTGTCAGTGGCATACTTTTTGTCATCCACGATGGGACTCATGCGATAGCACCACTTGTCATTGTGTGGTAGGTCAATGTGATGATACACCTGTCCATTGGCTGTAGCCAGGAACGGGCTGGCGCAATCAAAACTGATAGTGAAACTAGGATTCACATATTTTCTTACAGCACGTTGGATATCAGTGAGCAATACAGCCCACTCCAGTTTGCTTGTGCCCAAGAAGTGCATCCAATCATGTACGCCTTCACGTAAGAGACCATCGTGACGCAAGGCTACCAAGCGTTTCAGGACCAAATGTACATCACACATGTTCTGGCCACCCATACTCCAACCATCAAAGTGTGTGTCTGGGTATACCGCAGGATCGCAATAGTGCTTCATTGTTTCATACCAACGATCGGCGTCGGCATGATTGGCACCCTGCAACACATTCAAGAACCGGGCGCCGCCATTTTTAACACCTTTGCGATGCCGCATGAAATAGTCGTTGTTGAACTTGGTAGCGTCAACTGCTTCTTCCAATGTAGTGATCTGGCATGCAGCCGATGCCTTCTTGTCATGTATGACCCAGGTGGGGATATCCAAGATCATGCCATAGTCAGCGATACTATCCAGCCACTTGAGCACTGCTTCACGCTTCTTCTGTGCTTTGGGACAACCTGAGTTGGCTTTCCAGTCGCCTTCCCATAGGCCCTTGGCAATCTGGAATCCACCCGAGTCGCCTAGCATTACAGTACCGGGCTCACGGTTACGCACCATGTCCTCCGACCAGTCTTGCTTGTTGAGATCCAAGTTGGCATGTCCGCCCGAATACAGACTCCACCGATATGGAAACAACGCCTTCTGGCTGTTGAGCCAGTTCATTTGTTCCATGTCCTGGATACCCGCAGGCATCCTGGCAGGGTCCACATAAGGACCCGCCACAATATCACGTTGCTTGCCTATGAATGTGGCGTAGAAGCCCGATATGGCCGGCAGAAACACTGCATAGTCATTCTGCTTGGCAGTTAAGTTATCTTGCGTCATTGCGTCCTGAAAACCATCCGGCCAACTTTCCAAGGCCTACACTGAGAAATATTAATCCAAAGATTAAAACTACGCTGAGTAAGATTCCGAACAACAAGTCCATTATTTGCTCTGTGCTGGTAGGATATAGTTATAAACAGCAAGACCTGAATCCACGGTGATCATGGCGGCACCATCGTCACTGATTTTAAATGTCTTGTCACCGGTTAAATCCAGAATGCTAATAACTGTCTTGATTGGCCACGACCATGCACGTTTTAGCGTGCCTGTCACACCAGGATGGAACACAAAGTTTCCTGCATGGGTGCTACGATCACCAAAGAAAAACTTCAAGTCACCGTTTTCAGTCTTGGCTTGGAAGTTGACCTCTTCAGCATTGGCCTGTGCCTGCATCTTCAGACGCTGGATAGCCGCTACTGTAGGCACAAATTCAATATGCCAGTTGACACCTTTGAACTTTACAGTTTTCAGTTTCTCGTTGACAATCTCACTTGCCATGAATCTGTAGTTGTTCTTAAAGTCGCCTGTGGCATTTTCAAAGTTGATGCCATCGGGTGCTCCGGTATCTTTTCTTGTGAGGCCGAGCTGTGCATTTTCTTTATACTCCTGCAAACTCAACAGTATTTTCAACTTGCTGAGGTTGGGCATGCCAAAGTTGCCAATAAAGTCTGCGTGTGGCTGGGCAAATGTGCCCTCTACTACCACGCTACGGTCTTCGGCCAATCCGTTGATAACAGTTGATTTGTCATCACCGGTAATTTTAACTAGGTCGATAACGCCCAGATCGTGTGTATGTTCTACTAGGTCTAATAAATGGTCTCTCATTGATGTTTCTCCTTGTGTTTGATTATACAGGTTTTATTTAGATTCTGCAACAGGTTTAGGTAGTATTTTTGCCAGGGCTTGGCCTCCACGCAGTGAACTCAACTTCCCGGGCTTGCGGAATTCTATCCAAGTGCTGGCTCCATCATCCTGATGATAAAATACTTCTTCAAATCCTATGTATTTGGCCCAGCCTCGAACCAAAGTTCCTGGGGTGTAGCAAGTGATATATTGCTCAACAGCTTGCATGGCCTGATAACGATCACAGTCATAAAATGTCATGACCAAAACACCCCCGGGTAACAATTTTTCATATATTTCATTAAGATATATCTTGATAATTTCAAAAGGACGATAGTTAAAATAGTTATAGGCCAGACAAAAGCCTATTTGTTGATCAGGTAGTTGTACCAAGATAGGACGGTCAAATGATTCTTCGATCACATAAGGACGCACTCGATGTTTATAAACTGGATTGAAATTTGCCAGTGTCGGTTCAAGCAGATAATGACTTTCGTCAACAAGATAAAGAGGATCACTGGCCAACATGTTCTGTACAAAAGATTCCTGCATAGGATGTATTATCATAGCTGGATAATGCCAATCACTATAAGATGCCACGCGGGTTTTAAACATTTTTTCGACTTCTGCATCTAATTTTACAGGTTTGTTACGGTGCATACCAACTGCTTCTGGTCGTTGCGAGTCTCTCGATTCTAGCTGTTGTTCATACAAGGTATAACTTTTATGCAACCAAGATCTACCTTCTACTTCGATCCTACGTTGTACTTCTCCTTTTAGATCATCCACAGCTTGTTCTAAATCCTCGAACGCTTTCTGCAAAATTTGATTTTTGTCAGCAAGTGATTGATAAAAATTTGTGGGGATACCAGCCAATGGAACATCCGACTTGTGCTCTATCAAATTAAATCTCATGCCGGCGTTCTGTTGCATGTCAGAAAACGTGAGATTTTCTAATTGATTGTTAAGGCGTATGAGCTCTGTAAAGTTCATATCACCACTCGAATAGAGTTTGGAAAGTGTTCTCTGTGTTGGTAGCACTGGCTAGGTCCCAACCCAACACACCCAACAAGTTGTCGATTTTTTGATCTACCACAGTTGCTTCCATCTCTGAATCGTCAAACGGCAGTTCTCGGAACCACTGTGGCAGGTGAGTTTCATCTGTGGGATAACCAATGCTGGTCCACCCTAGTGGATTGGACTTGAGCTTGCACACAATGGTCTTCATGCCATCCACGATCTGCATACTATATTTGTCCGAGTTCATCCTGCGTAGATTGTTCCAGTTGATGGCTGCACGCACATGTCCGGGCATGTTGGCCTTGCCCAAGCGTTCTTCTTCTTTGGCGTATTTGGTCAGGTTGTTCACACGCTTGGGACTACCTTTCTCCCAACCTGGACGCTCTTTGAAAGCATACTTGAACTCACGTATTTTTTCAATGACTTGCTCACGGGTTCGACCCGTTAACACATCGTTGAGAATCTCGCTGAGGAAGTCTTGTATGACCTTGGGTGTATCACTGCGCTTCAAATCCAAGCCCATGGCCTTGACTCGGCCTGGCTCGCCATGTGTGTCCACACGCTTGTTCTCTTTGTCATAGTACATGACAGCATAACGTTTCTTGGTAATGAACAAGCCCTTTGAAGCCACAATCTCACGACCGCCTCGTATAACTTCACCCATGGATCTGGGCACATGAAATGCTTGTTCCATGAATCCAGGAAAACTTTCATTGACTTGATCGGCAATGCTGTTGTATAACTGCACAGATCGGAAG